>Ga0183099_1000012_pt1 | contig 270830 bp, 246 predicted proteins | sample Biomet1_FD_127788 | JGI IMG/M metagenome (GOLD analysis project Ga0183099, IMG submission 127788) | Microbial communities from bioreactor (seeded with anoxic lake sediment) at LBNL, California, USA - Biofuel metagenome 1 | ecosystem: Engineered > Bioreactor > Anaerobic > Unclassified ...
CATTATGAAAAACGACATCGCAGAAAGGGGCAATTTCTTCTTGGATTTGTTCCCGGAGGGCTTTATGGGTCCCTCGATCTATGACCACTACACCAAAGGTCTCGAAATGAAGACCGACATCAAAGACGACGGAGCCAACTACCTCATGGAGGTGGAGTTGCCCGGCATCGAGAAGAAGGACATCACCGTTTCGCTGAAGGACGAGTATCTGACCATCAAAGCTAACGTCAACGCCGAAAGCGAAGACAAGGCCAAGAAAGGCGACTTCATTCATCGCGAACGTTACACCGGCGTCGCTACCCGTAGTTACTACGTGGGCGAAGTCGACATGAAGAGCATCAAGGCTCGTTACCTTAACGGCGTCTTGACCCTCACCATTCCGAAAGAAGCCGAGAAAAAGGCCGAAGAGGCCCACACCATCTCTATCGAGTGATGGAGATATCGCAAAGGGGAGAGCGGGGGAAACGTTCTCCTTTTTGGTGCTTTTATTAAGCGCGCCTACACGAATTCTTATATAATCGAGGTCAGAGGTGGCCAACATGGAATGTTTGGAATTAATGAAAAATTTCTACTATGTCGGCGTCATCGACCACGCTTTGAAGGTTTTCGACGTGGCCGTGCGAACCGATCGCGGAACTTCCTATAACTCTTACTTGCTGAAAACAAAGGAAGGCGTGGTAGTTTTCGATGGCAACAAAGAAGTCTTTGGCGACGAATTCATCCAACACTTGAAGTCGGTAGCCCCACTGGAATCCATCAAATATCTTGTCGTCACGCATACGGAGCCGGACCATTCCGGGGCCATCGAGAAACTGTTGACCATCAACCCCTCCATCACCGTGATCGCGAGCGCGGGGGCTCTATTGAACCTCGACCGCATTCTCCGTCGTCCTTTTACTAGGATCCAGATGAACCCGGCCCAGCCTTTGACCATTGGCGAATACACCTTCCAGTTCGTGAGCGGCCTCATGCTTCACTGGCCCGACGTGATGTTCACTTATATTAAGGAACTCAAGGTCTTGGTGTCCTGCGACGCTTTCGGGGGACATTTTGCTAGCGACGCCATCTTGCTTAGCCGCGAGAAGGATCTGGCGGGCTACCAAAAAGCCTTGGTGTACTATTTTGAGCACATCATGCGTCCCTTCTCCTCTTACGTCAAAGCCGCCTGCGGACGCGTCAAGGCTTTGGATCTCAAGATGATTTGCCCCGGCCACGGTCCCGTCGTGGATGTTGGAATCAAAGAGCAGATCGCCGTCTACGAGAAACTTGCCGAACGTTATTTGTCTTTCAATGATCCCGAAAAGGTCACCATTGTCTACGCGAGCGCCTACGGCTACACCAAAGGCATGGCGGAGTATCTCCGCGACCGCTTCCTCGAAGACCACAAGAAAGTGGGCTTCTTCCAAATCGACGCCCTCAATTACGAGGCGCAAAAAGAGGAGATACTCGCAAGCATTAATTCCTCGGGGTTGGTGTTGCTTGGTTCTCCGACCATCGTCGGGGATGCCATCTGCTTATTCTATGATCTTCTAACCGCCGTTCCTTGGACGGTCGGTCAGGGCAAAAAAGCTTCCGCCTTTGGCGATTATGGTTGGAGTGGTGAGGCCGTCGCCCATCTGTCGGAACGTTTGAAACAACTGCACTTCTCCCTCATCCCTGGCTTCCGCGCCAACTTCAAATTGGACGGGGACGCCAAGGCTGGTCTTGCCTCTTACTACGAAACTTTGAAGTAGCTTAGGCCCCTTTGGTTATCAACAAATAAAAAGGCATCTCGCGTCAGAAACGCGGATGCCTTTTTTGTTATTTAAGAATGGGGATGATACTCTCTTGCCGGCCAGCCACGACCAGCGGCTCGCGGTCTTTGATATAGACGTTCGTCTCGCTTCTCATTCCGAAGTCCGGGGCGTAGATGCCCGGCTCGAGGGAGAAGGTCACCCCATCGATGATCTCTCTTTCGTCATGGGACTCATAGTCATCGATGTTGACGCCTGGCCCATGTGGGGAGACGTCCACGGCGATGTTGTGGCCCGTCCGATGGACGAAATACTTCCCATAGGGCGTTTGGCCAACGAAGTCCCGGACGAGACGGTCGACTTCCCATCCTTCCACCCGCCGCTTCGGTAACTCGCGCTTAAGGAAGGCGACGGCTTGGTCGATGGCTTTCTTTAGAATCGCGAAACGGGTTTGGTAGATCTCGGGTACGATGGCCCCGACGTAGCCCATCCAAGTTATGTCGGAATAGACGCCTTCGGAATCGTTGATCTTCGCCCACATGTCGATGAGGACTAAGTCGCCCTTTTTGATGGGGCTATGGCCTTCCTTAGTGGGACCGTAATGTGGGTTGGAGGCATTAGGACCAACCGCGACGATCGGAGGGTCATCGTAGACGAGGCCGGCTTCATGGTATTGGTCGCTGATGAATTGCTGAATGACGTATTCGTCGGTCTTCCCATCCTTCTTAATAAGACGAGCGATCTCCTCGAAGGCCTTGTCTTTGATGATGAGGGCGATTTCGTTGGCCCGGACCTGTAAGGCGAAAGCCCGTTCACTATAGACGGCGCTGATCTCTTGGAGGACATCGGCGCTCGAGATGATCTTTAATCCTAGGGAGCGGACATAATCCACGGAGCCAAAATCGGCCAAGGAAACCCGTGGCAAGAGACCCTTGTCGGAGATATCCATCATGACGGTTTGGTAGGTCTTGAACTGCTCCTCGAGTTGGAGCATCTCGTGCCAATCGGAGTAGGTCTTGAGGTCGAAGCGGTCGGCGATGTCGTGATCCTTGAGGAACACGCTATCGATGGTGTGGCAGATGAGGTAAGGCTTTCCTTTGGCGGGAATGACGACGAAAATCTTCCGGGTCAGCATCTTTTGCCCGAGGAGGGCGACCACGCTGGGATTCCGATTTTCGTAATCGACGAGGATCCAGGCATCGGCTTGATGGGCCGCGAGGATTTTTTGAATGGTTGGGATGGAAATCATATTTGTTCTCCGAATGGTATTCTACCATTGCCCAATGGTTTATTATTAGCCTATGACAAATCTCTGGACCCTCTATGGCGAGTCGGTAAACAGGGAGAAACCCTTACCCGAACACCCCAATCCCTTGTTCAGGCGCGATCGTTACATGACTCTCAATGGCATATGGGATTTCGCCATCAATCGTTCCTCGGGCCGCCCCGTCACCATGCCGAAAAAAATCGTTGTTCCCTTTTCCGTTGAGACGCCTCTAAGCGGAATCGAGACCAACGTAAAGAGAACTGATTACCTTCACTACCGGCGGAAGTTTCACCTTTCCGACGAGTTTCTTGATGGTTATGTGATTATCCATTTTGAGGCGGTCGACCAGATTTGCGACGTTTTCCTTAATGGGGACAAGATCCTTCATCACGAAGGTGGCTACCTCCCCTTTTCATGCCTCATCTCCGACCCGATGCCGGAGAACATCCTCGAAGTCACGGTGTCCGACGATACCTTGAGCCCGGTCTTTCCGCGGGGCAAGCAATCTCTTCGGAGCAATGGCATTTGGTACACGGCCACGAGCGGCATTTGGCAATCCGTGTGGCTGGAGGCCGTCCCCGATACCGGCTACATCAAGAACGTGAAAATCGATTCGCTGTTCGACGAAAAGAAAATCCGGATCAAAGGCGATTTCACCGGTTCGCCCTCCGACGCCTTTGCCGAGGTTTATTACCACGGACATTTGGTTGGGAGAAGTACTTTTGACGAGAAGTGGATGGCCACTCTTGACCTCAATTACGATTTTTATCCCTGGTCTCCCGATTCGCCGGAACTCTATGAGCTCCGTTTCTCATTCGGGGAGGACATCGTCCATTCGTATTGCGCTCTCCGGAAATTCTCCGTTATCCAAAGCGGCAACGAGTGTTTCTTCGGCCTTAACAACCACCCTGTCTTTCTCTCGGGTCTCCTCGATCAAGGCTACTATCCCGATGGGGGTCTTACCCCGCCGAGCGAAAAAGCCATGGTCGACGATATCATGCTGGCCAAGAACAGTGGCTTTAACTGCCTCCGCAAACACATCAAGATCGAACCGATGCGCTGGTATTATCTTTGCGACACCCTCGGGATGCTGGTCTTCCAGGATTTCGTGAGCGGTGGTTCGCCCTACGCCAACCTCCTCATCGTGACGAGGCCGCTACTCAATTACAACCTGAGCGACACCACTCATAAACTTCTGGGCCGCGCCCTTAAAGAAAGCCGGGATCAGTTCGTCTCCGATCTCGAAGGCACCGTTAATCGTCTCTACAACGTCCCCTCCATTTGCTCTTGGACCATCTTCAATGAAGGCTGGGGTCAGTTCGATTCGGTGGAGATGACCAAGCGGCTCGCCGCCCTTGATCCCTCTCGGCCCATCGATTCCACCTCCGGTTGGTATGACAAGAACTGTGGCAATTATTCCTCCCACCATATCTATTTCGTGGCGCCCCACCTCCGTAACGACCACAAACGCATTCTGTCTTTGAGTGAATGCGGTGGGTTCTCTCTAGGGGTGGATCGTCACAAGTATTCAAAAATTGATTTTGGCTATGCCCGCTACTCGAATTTCGATTCCTTAAATCGGGCGGTCGAGCGGCTCTATTCGAAACATATTCTGCGCCTCATCAAGAAGAGCGGTCTCGGCGAGGTAATCTTCACCCAACTGACGGACGTCGAATCGGAAACCAACGGTCTCATCACCTATGACCGGAGGGTCCAGAAAGTGGATATCGCGATGCTAAAACGGGTTAACCATGAGCTCTATAGCGCCTTCAACGAACGCCTCGCCAACAAGAAATAATATGAGTATCAAAATCGCTTTCTTCGATTTGGACTGGACCCTCTACGACCACGAGAACCGCTTGTGGGTTCCTTCCGGCATCGATAGCATCAAGAAACTGCAAAGCAAAGGCATCAAGGTCATCCTCACGACGGCCCGCCCTTTTGACTCGTTCAAGAAGTTCGGGGCCCTCGACCTCGGCTTTGACTGGGATGGCTATATTTCTTGCTCAGGCGGAACCGCCTTCGCTGAAGGAAATTTCATCCATAAGGCCCTCATCAGCCCTGACAATTGCCGGGCCCTCATCGCTCGGTGCAAGAAACTCCGCCTCTCCCTAGAACTCGTTGGCCCGGAAGAGAGAAAACTCCTTTCCCCGGAGAACAAATGGACCAAGGAATACTACGAAGCCTTCCGCGACGTCGTTTCTCCTCGCGGTGTCTATGAAGGGGATGAAGTCGTCTCCTTTCTTCTCTTTGCCCCTGAACGTTACGACAAAACGCTTCAAGCCTCCCTTCCTGGCTTACGGTTTTTCCGTTTCTTCTCCTGCGCCATGGACGTGATGCAGGATCCCCACGAGAAGGGTTTGGACATCGATCTCATCCTCCGCCATTTTGGCTTCTCCAAAGATGAGGCCATTGGCTTTGGCGATGACATTCCGGATATTTCGATGGCGGAGCACGTGGGCCACTTCGTCTGCATGGGCAACGGCCGGGACGAACTCAAGGCTGTCAGCGAATTCGTCACCGATCCCATTTCCAAGGACGGTCTTCTGACCGGTCTAAAGCATTTCAAACTACTCTAGGCAAACGACACCTTTTGATTCCGCAATCGCCTCTTGCGTTACAGGAGGCGTTTTCTTTTCTATCGTTATGGCATGGAGGAAACCCTATGGACTTTCAACCCAAGAAGAAACTCAACCCCGCCCCTTCCGCGCTTTTATGCTCTCGCACGGGAAGTCTGCCTGCCCCCTTTTCTTTTGCCGCGATGGCGGAGGAAGAAGATAATAAAGGAGAGTTTTGGTTCCATCATGATTGATTTGGTGCGGGTGGGCGAGAAGATCGCCACTCTTCGGGCGGAGCGTTCCTTGAGTCAGGAAGAACTGGCCCAAAAGCTTTACGTAACCCGCCAAGCGGTCTCGGCGTGGGAGGTCGGCAAAAGTGCTCCCTCGATCGACAACGTCATTGAACTATCCCGTCTCTTAAAGGTCAGTTTCGAGGAGATTCTCTGCCTCAATGAACCGGCGCTTCCCTTGCCGAAAAAAGGTCTCTTCGAAGGCCGCGACCGCGCTTATGTCATCCGCGAGGTAACCGAGGGAAAAATCCAATGCGATTTGCCTGCGTTATTTCATGACTGCACCGGAGACGAAAGAGTGCTCTTGCTTCGTGCCATCGCCCGAGGGCGTCTCCCTTTCGACGAACGCCTAAGTGACAAACTGACCATCGAAGAAAAGGTTTTCCTGGAAGGAGGTAGCCACCGATGAACATCAAAAAAATGCTTCCGTTCTTAGAGGAGGACGAACTAAACGAACTAGCCAAAAAGGTCACCTCTTCCCCTGATGGAGTTTATGAAGGAGTGAAAGTGGAGGACTTACTTCCTTTCATGGACGAAGACGATCTAGGGGCTCGGATGCTCGAGGAGGCGAAAGCCGGCCGCGACATTTCCGCCTTCGCCACTTTCGTGGACGAGGATGCGTTCTGGCCTCTCGTCAAACTTATCGAACAAGGTCAAGAGGTCAAAGGCCTTGCCACTGTCCTGCCGTTCCTCGACGAAGACGAAGCGGACCACTTGCTCAAGATCTGCCTCAACCATGGCGGTTCCTGTTCTGGCGTGCAGGCCAAGGACCTGCTGCCTTTCTCCAGCGATGATCTAATGGACTCGTTCTTCCTTAAGACGGTGGAGGCCGGCGGCTCGTTTGGTGGCCTTGACACCGAAGCCTTGCTTCCTTTCGCGAGCGACGACGTGGTTGATCAGGCCTTTCTCTTGCTGGCCAAAAAAGGCGCGGCGGTCGCCGAACATTTCGCTCCCTTTGCGAGCGATGACGCCTTCCACCAGCTGGCCAAGGATTACCTGTCCGGGGATTGCCCCAACCTCGACATCGAAACCTTTTATCCCTTCATGGATGAAGATGACATCAAAGATGTCTTTAACCATTTCCTCCACACCCATTAAGCCCTCTCTTTTCGCCGAAACCCCCGGAAGGGGGTCTTTGTTGTTCTTTAGGGTTACTACGTGTAATATAGGTCTCGAATTATGGTAAAAGCAGATCAAACTCAGACCCCCTTCGTCGATGCGCTGAAACATTACACCAGCGAAGACGTTGTACCTTTCGACGTTCCCGGACATCACATGGGTAACATTGGAAACGCCGCGACGGAGCTTCTAGGACATGAAGTGTTTCACTGCGACGTCAACGCCCCGATCGGCCTCGACAACCTGGCCAAACCTAGCGGCGTCATCCTCGAAGCCGAACGTCTTTTAGCCGATGCTTGCGGAGCTGATGAAGGCTTTTTCCTCATCAATGGCACTTCTAGTGGCATCATCGCGATGATCATGACCGCGGTGCGGGCCAACGAAAAAATCATCATGCCGCGCAACGTTCATAAATCCATCATCAATGGCTTGATCCTTTCGGGCGCGGTCCCGGTGTACGTCATGCCGGAAATCGATAATGATCTCGAAATCGCCAACCAGCCATCGTTCGAGGATTGGAAAAAAGCCATCCTCCGGAACCCTTCGGCCAAGGCGGTTTTTGTTATCAACCCCACCTATTTCGGATCGGTCGGTCCTCTCAAACAGATCGTCGAATTCGCCCATTCTCACCATATGGCCGTCCTCTGCGATGAGGCCCATGGCGCCCACTATTACTACAAGAACAAACATTGTCCTCTTTCCGCTATGGCGGCCGGAGCCGACATGAGCGCCGCCTCCTTCCACAAAACCGTGGGTTCATTGACCCAAAGCTCGGTTTTGCTCTCCCATAACGGCCTCTATTCCCGCCCGGACATCCAAAAATCTCTGAACATCATCAATACCACTTCCCCTTCGCACATTCTTATCGCCTCGCTTGACGCTGCCCGCTCGTTCATGGCGAGCGAAGAGGGCACCGAGGCCATGGAAAGAACTTACGATCTCGCCGCTTTCGCCCGCGAGGAAATCGCTAAGATTCCCGGTTTCATCAATGAGGGTCGCGAACACTTCTTGGCCCATGGCTCGTTCGACTACGACGAAAGCAAACTCGTCATCGGCCTTGACCATCTCGACATCGATGGCTTTCAGCTTTACCACCTTCTCAAAGAGAAATACCTTATCCAAACCGAACTCGCCGAGACGTATGCGGTGCTCGGCATTTTCGCGATTGGCAATAGCCGCGCCCACGTCGATCGCCTCATTTCCGCCCTTAAGGAAATCAGCGCCGATCACTACCATCCGGACGTCACTTATCCCGACCATCACTTCGATAGCGCTTTTCCCTTCATGCTGATCCGTCCTCGGGCCGCTTTCCATGCCCCGGGGAAAGTCTTACCGATCGATGAGTGCGACGGCGCTATTTCGAAAGAGCAAGTGATGATCTATCCGCCAGGCATTCCTCTTATCGTCCCGGGCGAAGTTTGGACCACCGAGCTAATTGAGCGCGTGAAGCACTACGCCACGACCGGCATCACGATCCTTTCGTCTTACCACGAGGGCTTTGAAGTGGTGGACACCGCGAAGTGGAAACGCTTCCCGATCTACGAGAAGAAACTCAAAGACTATTACGAGAACCGCAAGACCACCCCGCAAGCCGATGGCTACCACCTGCCCTTTGAAGGCCTGGGCCATCAATCGACCCTCATTCTCACCCCTTTCCGCGCCGACACGTGGCGCCAAAAGGCCGCTCCGGCCCAAGAGGCTTTCCTTAACGTCATCAAAGCCATCGCCGAGCACGAGAAAGTCGTCGTTGGCATCCATCCGAACATCTACAAGAAGGTCGCCGGGCAATTCGCCGGCCTTCCTAACGTCTCGACTCTATCCATCCGTTATAACGATTCATGGGCCCGCGACAACATGCCCCTTTTCGTTACGAACGGAAAGAACGTCCGCTCCGTCGACTTCCGCTTCAACGCTTGGGGCGGCGACTTCGACGGCCTTTACACCAACTATCACGATGACGATCGCTTAGCCACCGTCGTCGCCAAGAGGTTCAAACTCCTTGACTACTACCTGCCGAATTTCGTCTTGGAAGGCGGCAGCATCGCCGTCGATGGCGAAGGCACTCTCATCACCACCGAAGCCTGCTTGCTCTCGAAAGGTCGCAACCCGACCATGACGAAAAACGAAATCGAAGAGGTTCTCCGCGAATATTTGGGCGTGGAGAAGGTCTTATGGGTGCCCCATGGCATCTACCAAGACGAAACCGATGAGCACGTCGATAATATGGTGGCTTTCGTCCGCCCGGGCGTCGTCGTGATGGCCTGGACCGAAGATCGCGATGATCCGCAATATGCCTATTGCCAAGAAACCTATAACGCTCTCTCCATAGCCACGGATGCCAAAGGCCGGAAACTTGAGATCCATAAACTTCTCGTCCCCTCGCCCGCCCTTCATTTGAGCAAAGAGGAGTGCCATGGTCTTGTCTGCAGCGCCTCCACGCGCGACAGGCGTTCCGAAGGCCGCCGCTTGGCTGCCTCCTACATTAACTTCTACCAAAGCAAAGACTTCGTCATCGTTCCGCAATTCGGGGTCAAAGAAGACGAACTCGCGGTCGAAAAACTGCATGAGCTCTTCCCGGAGAAAGTCATCCATCCCGTCAATACGAGGGAGATTCTCCTCGGGGGCGGGAATATCCACTGCATCACGATGCAAGTTCCTTTAAAGGAGGAATAGGTATGAAAACCACCGTCGCCATCACCCAACTGTCGTTCGTCGACGATTACGAACAGAACATCCGTAAGGCCGACGACGTCATCCGAAAAGTCGCCAAACAAGGGGCACAAATCGTTTTGCTGTCCGAGCTCTTTGAAGGCCTCTATTTCTGCCAAACCGAAGACTATAAGAAATTCGACTTGGCCGAAGAGGCCGCTTCCTCCAAAACTCTGCAGCACTTCCAGGCTCTTGCTAAAGAACTCAAAGTTGTTTTGCCAATCTCCTTCTTCGAGAAGGCCGGCAACGTGTATTTCAACTCCCTCGCCGTTATCGATGCCTCTGGCGCGATCCTTGGCATTTACCGGAAGAGCCACATCCCCACAGGCGAATGCTACGAAGAAAAATTCTACTTTGCGCCCGGTGACACCGGCTTTAAGGTTTTCTCGACCGCTTACGGGCGTCTAGGCGTGGGCATTTGCTGGGACCAGTGGTTCCCAGAAGTCGCCCGCGTTTTGGCCCTCAAAGGGGCGCAGCTCATCGTCTATCCGACGGCCATCGGCAGCGAGCCGGTTCTCCCGAAGGATTCCTGCCCGCATTGGCAAAACACCATGCGCGGCCACGCCGCGGCCAACCTCATTCCGGTCCTCGCTTCCAACCGTGTCGGAACGGAAAAGTCCGGCTCCTCAAAAATGACCTTCTTCGGCTCATCTTTCATTGCCGACCAACATGGCGAAAAGGTTGTCGAAATGAACCGCGAAGAGGAAGGTTTCCGCTTGGCGACCTTTGACCTCCAAGCCATCGACGAAGAGAGGCGCGACTGGGGCGTCTTCCGCGACCGGCGGGTCGATTTATACTCCGATTTGATCAAGCTCGACGCGAGAAAAAAATAACCTTGTTAGATATTCGAGACGAGTAGCCACACCAGCAAAGCCACGACGGTCAACCCGATCAAAATCGGGAAGAGGTACATCGGGTCAAACTTTTTCTTTTCCATAAGATGGATTAATAATACAATTAACCCCGTCGCATAGCACTTATGGATTGGCTTTGGCTTTCATTCTTGTACGGCGTGGCACTCGCGATGGATTGCCTCGCTTTAAGCATCACCGATGGCCTGGTCTATCAAGATCTTAACGCCAAGAAATGGCGTCCCTTCTTCATCGCCGGGATCTTCGCCCTCGGGCAAGGTCTCTTTCCCTTAATCGGCTTTTTCCTTGGGTCCACGGTGTCTTCCTTCATCGACCAATTCGACCATTATATCGCCTTCATTTTGCTGGCTTTTATCGGTGGCAAGATGCTTTACGAAGGCATCAAAGGCATGGTGAAACCCGAAGAAACGCTTCCGAAGAGATTCTCTGTGAAAGAAGTTTGCTTCCAAGGCGTGGCCGATTCCATCGATGCTCTAGCGGTTGGTATTACCTTGCCCGTCAACATCAAGACCTTCTCCAGCTTCTCCAACTACCGCATTTACGTCGCTATCGGCATCATCGCCGTGGTGACTTTTGGCATTTCTCTCATCGGTCTCTTCGCTGGCAAAAACATCGCCAAACTCTTTAAGGGAAAGTACGAGGTCAGCGAAGTTCTCGGCGGGGCCGTCCTCATTGCTCTAGGGACCGTGATCCTCGTTGAAGGCATTCTTTCGGCCGCGTGACAAGATTTGTCACGTTTCTTTTCTTTTTTGCGTACAATAAGAACATGAAATCCATCAAGTTCCTTTTTATGTTGTCCTCCGCAATCGCCCTTCTCGGGTCTTGCGTGCCCGCCAGCAGTAGTAGCGGCGGCGAAAGCAGTGGCAGCAATCCGTCTTCGAGTAGCGGCCAACCCACGAGCAGCGTCACCTCTTCCGGTTCTTTTTCTTCCACCACCGACACCAACAGTGGTAACTCTTCTGAGGTTCCGGCGACCCAAGTGGATTTTTCGTCCTCTGATGTGATCACCCCTGATCTCACCGAGAACGGGAAAGGCTCTCTTTCGAAGAATGGCGTCACTTACGTTCTCAAGGGCTTGGACACGGCCGCCCAGGGCGGCTGGTGCACTCTGCAGCAGGGCGGTTCGTTTACCAACTCGACCATCTATTCGGCCCAGCGGTTCGCCGGACTGAAGATCACCTTCACCAGGCTTTCCGATTACGGCTCTTTGCTTTATAAGGGCTCCCGTTACGCGATCACCTCTCCGAACAACGCCGCCTATCAAGTCAACAGCGATGTTTATCTGCCTCTCCTTGATTCTTCATCCAACTCGGCTCCGTTCAATTACCTTTCCGTTTACGCGGCGGTGGGACGTTTCCGGATCGAGTCGCTGACTCTATACACAACCACGGCCGCCCAACCGGCCGAAGAGGGGACCAAATACGTCGATTTCTACGGCATCAACGATACGCATGGCGCGGCCGAATACAAAGTTGAACCCGCCGCTAGCACTTACCAGATCGGCATCACCCGTCTGAGCGATTACTACCAGAAACAAGCCAAGGCCAATCCTGATGGATCAGTTATCCTCTCCTCTGGGGATATGTGGCAAGGCAGCGCTGATAGCAACCTTACCAAAGGCGCCGTGATGGTGAACTGGATGAACCTCGTCGGCTTTGAGGCCATGGCAGTCGGCAACCACGAATTCGATTGGGGCGTTCACCAGATCGCCGAAAACAGCCACTTGGCCAATTTCCCCTTCTTAGGAATCAATATCGAAGACGCGAACCAAACCCGTCCTTCATGGGCCGTCCCTTCGAAAACGATCTATCGCCAAGGCGTGAAAATCGGTATCGTCGGGGCCATTGGCAACGTGGAAAGCTCCATCGCCACCTCCAGCCTCGGCGGTTACTCTTTCGTTAACGATTATGCCTCGATGGTGTCCACTGAGGCGGCGCGCCTCCGGAATGAAGGTTGTCGAGCGGTTGTGGTCATCGTCCACAATGGCGGTTTCGATACCACCAATTGCCAAAACGTCGATGCCGTTTTCGAAGGCCACTCTCACCAAAGCTATTTCGAAACCGATTCCTATGGGATTCCCCACGTTCAATGCTACGCCAACGGTTCCATGGTTCGGCACCTGCGGTTTGCTCTATCCGGCAGTGGTTTCACCTTTGTCAGCCAAGACTCGCTTGGAACCAATAACATGTCCGAACTGAGCGAAGAGCCGATGACTTTGGCTCTATACAGCTATTACCTTGCCCAAACCACGGTGATCAAAAACGAAGTGGTCGGACACACCGATAACGGCTATGACAAGTCCGCCATTGGAGCCATCGGCGCCAAGGCTTTGCTCTCGTACATGAAAGAGGCCTTCCCAAGCTACAACATCGTTGCGTCCCTCCTCAATACCGGGGGCGTGCGACAAACCATCCCGGCCGGAGACATCACTTTTGGCGAAATCTATGCCACCTTCCCCTTCGATAATGAGAACCATCTTTGCTCCACTACCGGCAACATGCTGAAGAGCATGATGAATAGCGGCTTCTACTGCCAAAGCGATATTGACCCTTCATACCTCAATCCTTCCACGATTTACTATTTCACCACCCTGTCCTACACCAGCGAGGGTTTCTATTCCTCCTCGCTGACGATTGTGCAGCGCGACACCTATTTCCTCCGCAACATCGTCGGCGACTATTTCCGTAACGGGGGGATCTAAGGCATGAAGCTCGCTCTCGTGATTCAAGGAGGCGGGATGCGCGGGGCTTATGCCGCGGGCGTCCTTGACGTCTTGATGGAGAACGAGATTTGGGCCGAGGCCGTTTATGGCACCAGCGCCGGAGCCCTCTCCGGAGTCAATTATGTGAGTCGAGATAAAGGCCGGGCCGCAAAGGTTTTCTTGACCCTCATGACGGACGGCAATTTCGTCAAACCCATTAACCTTTTGCTCAAAGGAAGCGCCATCGATTTCACGGAGATGCTCTATGAGGCCCCAAAAGGAAAACTGCCTTTCGATTACGAGACCTTTCTCTCCTCTCCGACTGAGTTTTTTTGCTGTGCCACGGACTGCGAAAGCGGTGGACCCGCTTACTTTGGCAAACGCGATCCGGATTTCTGGAATGGCGTAGCCGCCTCGGCGTCGCTGCCTCTGGCCACCCAACCCACCCTGGTCCATGGCCATCCCTATCTCGACGGTGGGGTTGTTGACCCGGTGCCGCTCGTCAAAGCTTTTGAGGATGGAGCGACCAAAGCCATCGTGATTTTGACCCGCTCGAGAGGCTACCGGAAACAGCCCCTCTCGTCCATGCGAATGACCCTCGCCAAAACCCTCTATCGGAAATATCCCGTTTTCCTGCAAGCCTATCAACGGGGCGCGACTTTCTATAACGATGAGATAAACCTCGTGGACCGTCTTGCGGAAGAGGGAAAGGTTTTTGCCATCTACCCTTCCATTCCACCCAAACTCGGCCATCGGGAGAAAGACCCCGCCAAAATTCAGGAGCTTATCGACGAGGGAGCGCACGATGCGTTGTCTTGCCTGCCAAAGCTGAAAGAGTATCTATCAAAATAGATACTTTGATACCATAATAGACAGCATGAATAAGAACGATTCCAAGGCTCACCGGGTACAAAGAGGTCTGGTTAATCCGAGCCGGATTAAAACCTTTTTGGTCTACCACGAAACGACCCTGCTTCCTTTCGTCCGCGAGAAGACAGGTTTAAGCAATACCATCGCCCGTCACGTCATTGCCCATTCGCAGGTTTCCGTTGGCGGAGCTCCCGTCACGCTTTTCGATTTCAAACTTTATCCGGAAGACGAAGTGGTCGTCTCCTACGACCGGATTGCCAAACACGAACGCCATGATTTGCCCATCCTTTATGAGGACGAGGACATTGTGGCTCTTGATAAGCCAGCGGGTTTGCTTTCCACCGCGACGGAACGGGAAAAAGGCCGGACCGCTTATCGGCTGGTGAGCGATTACGTGACGATGAAGAATCCTCGCGATCGGATTTTCGTCGTGCACCGTCTCGACGAAGACACTTCCGGTGTTCTCATTTTCGCGAAGAATTGGGAAACCCGGGAAGCCCTCCAAAACAATTGGCAGGACTGCGTCCATAACCGCGCCTACTACGCCATCGTGGAAGGAAGCGATTTACCCGACTCTGGGATTCTCAAAGATTATCTAGCTCAGGACAATTTCCAACTCGTCTACGTGACGAAGAACCGTTCGAAAGGCAAACTGGCCATCACCGAATACAAGAAAATCGCTGTGAACAAGGACTATGCCCTTCTCGACGTCCATCTCCAAAGCGGCCGCAAAAACCAAATCCGCGTGCAGTTTGGCAACATCGGGCACTTTGTCGTGGGCGATGACAAGTACGGAGAGCCGAGCAACCCCATCAAACGTCTGGGTCTGCATGCTTACGAATTGGCTTTCACCAATCCGCTCAACCATAAGGAATACGATATCAAATCACTCCTCCCTGAGAGCTTTAAACGCCTCTTTTGGAAAGCCGATCAGGAAAAGAAGGAAAAAGTCGCTAGAATTAACGAAGAAAGAAAACGCCCAACCGAAGAGAGGCAAGACCAAGAACGCCCCGGCGCCAAAAAGCTCCGTTTCCGTCATAAAGCCAAATAACCCGTGTCGAGTACCTCGTGCCACTTAGGGAGGAAGCCACATGAAAGTGAAGCGTCGTCCTATCACCAAACCTCTAACGAAAGCCGTTAAGGCCCCAAAAGAGGAAACCAAGCTTTTTGAGAACGCCCATAAACTCGAGACGCTTTATTGGTTTGTGGCCGTGGTCAACGACGGTCAAGGTGCCGCCATCGTCAATATCCTGAACCGTCACGAAGCCGCCGCCTGTTTTCTTTGCCATGGCAGCGGAACCGCCACGAGCGACTTTTACCATGTCCTAGGTTTTGACGTCAGCAAGAAGCAGGTCGTCTCCGCTTTGACCAAAAAACGGGAATGGCCCAGCCTAAAAAAAGAAATGGCCGAACGCTTTGCCGTCAGCGCCTATTCGAAAGGCATCGCTTTCGTCATTCACGTGGACTCCATCTGCGGAGTGAGCGCCTATAAGTTCGTGACAAATACCCGTCCGATGGGGTTAGATAAAGGAGACATTCCTATGGAAGAAATCCAAAAAGATGACAACTACGAGATGATTATGACCATCGTTAACGATGGCTATACTGATCTCGTCATGGACGCGGCCAAGAAGGCCGGAGCCCGCGGCGGCACCATCCTTCACGCCCGTGGAACCGGCAACAAGGATATCGAAAAGTTCTTTGGCGTCGCCATCACCCCCGAGAAGCAGATCGTCATGGTCCTCGTCCCGAAAGACATCAAGGATGCCGTGATTGCCTCGATTTACCAAGAATGCGGTATCAACACCAAAGGCCAAGGCATCGCCTTCGCCATGCCGGTGAGCGACGTAATTGGCATCGTGCCGCCGTCCGATCAACCCAATCCTTCTTCCGAGGGCGAACCAGCAACTGAGGATAAATAAATATGGCCGAAGGCAGCGTCTCTCTGGCGGAACTCCGGCAGAAGAGCGACAAGAAAAACCGCTTTGTCGTATGGTTACGGAAGGTCTGGCCCGCCCTTTTTGACTGGAAGAGCCTCTTCTGGTTTTTCTGGTTCATCTTCGTCCTTGGCATCTTCTGGATGTTCTATTCGTTTTTCTTTAACTCGGGGACCCAAATGTATTGGTGGGGCGACTACGTCAACCAATACTGCAACCTCGCCTATGGCTTTTGGGACGTCTGGAACAAGTTCTTCAAGACGGGGGTGTTTGAACTCTATAGCACTTCCACTTTTTTTGGCACGGATAACATCGGCTCCAACGCCTACTACGGTTTGTTTGATCCCTTCATTTTCGTGTGCGTCCTCCTGCCCCGTTCTCTCATTCCGCAGAACATGGCCCTCGCCACTTGCCTCAAAGGCTGCGTCGGAGCTCTCGCCTGCCGGGCGTATCTGGGGTATTTAGGTATCAGCGAACGCGGTTCCCGCATTGGCGGCGTGGCTTTCGCCTTCAACGGTTACCTCAATTTCATGGTCGGCTTTCCGAGCGTCGTGAGCGTCGCCGCCGTGGCGCCCCTCGTTCTCCTTGGCATCGAAAAGGTTATCAAGGAGAAGAAACCCACGATCTTGGTCTTCTCTTTGGCCCTCATGGGTCTCATTTCCTTTTTCTTCCTGGTCGTCTTTTGCATCTTTGGCGTCATCTATGCCTTGTGGCGTTATTTCTGGACCCTCAAAAAGCGCAGCCTCAAGGAGAACCTGTGGGTCATCGGTCTCGGAATCGGCTCTTTTGCAGTGGGCATCCTTCTGTGCTCTTGGGTTTTGATTCCGTCCATCCGCGAATCCTCGCTCTCCCCGCGTATCAGTTCGATCGGCGGAGCGTATTTGGCCACTTTGATAGAGAGTTTTAAGGGCAAAGATTTTGCCACGGCTTTCAGCATGATATTCGAGATCGTAGGCGAGAACCCCGGTCGCGAATTGCAGGGTCTCGTCAGCTTCGTTTATCCGACTGCGGGCTTTACTTCGTTGCCCCTTTATGGGGCCGGTTACGACTCTTGGACCGCCTCACTCTTCGTTTACACGCCCTTGGCCATTTTCTTCTTTGGAGCGCTCATCTCAAGCATTCGTAACAAGCGGTGGGACCACATCATCGCTTTCATCCTTTGCCTCACCATGGTCTTCACCATCTTCCCGTACTATTTCTTCTATGCCTTTTCCGGGGATGGCTATGGCCGTTGGTACATCGTTCTCGTCCCTATTATCATCTACTACGCCTGCAGCGAATTTGATCGTCTTAAAGAGGAGCCCCGGTGGCAGCTCCCGGTCGCTTCCGTCATCGAGCTTATGGTGACGATTTTGGCTTGGACCCTCGTGGTCACCGTCATCAAAGACCACACCTTCTCCTCGCCCAACAACCTCACGTATTACATCGGCTCCTATAACGTCCCGAACAACAACAATGGCATGGACTTCCAGTTCATCGTCTACTACCAGCTCGCTCTCGTGTGCCTCGAATCCGTCCTCATGGTCTATTTCCGCGACAAGGATTATTTTTGGAAGGTCGTTATCGCCTTCGTCTCCATCGAAACGATCGTCTGCGGCAACCTCTCGTTTGCCACTAACGGCATCTACGTTTACGACAGTTCCTTTAACGGCGGCACGAAACTCTTCTCCCAGCAGATTGAGGCCGTGAACGAATTAAAGGAATTTGACGATGGCGATTATCGCCTCTATAACGACGTCGGCGGCTCGTGGAAAGCCAACAGCGCCAACGCGGTGGGCTTCAACGGTTCCGAAACCTTCCACTCCCTCTACAATTACGGTCTTTCGGATTTCCTCCGTCAGTCTCACATCGTCCGGGACGAGTCTTACGGCACCACCTATGGTGGCAAGAGCTTTGTGAGATCGACCTGGAGCGGCCAGTATTCCCAAAAACGCCTGAACTTCGACACCGTGGCCGGCTTCAAATATTACATGATCCAGAATGAAGGCTACTCCAACTGGGATGACGATTCGGTCCTCTATAACGTTCCGCTTGGCGCCGAGTGCGTCGTGAAGACGAACCGGTTCCGTATCTACCAAAACCCCTATTGCCCCGATCTTGGCTTTGGCGTCGATACCGTCTACGCCCTCGGAAACGAAGAATATTTGAGCGAGGCGAACCCCAACCAAACCTTCTACCACACACCGGGCGGCGGTTGGGATGAGGTCCGGGGTAACGAGGCGACTTACCTTGATGCCGCCATTGTCGATGACGGAGTCGTGGATCAGCTTCCGGACTCCATCATCGTTTCTCCTTCGGCCCGCTCCAGCAGCGCCTTCACGAGAGCTTATTTGTCTGACCCGCAGCTTTATGTCACCGTAAATGGTTACGGCTATAACGCGGAGGATCCGGGAAGTTTCCTTACTGACCCCAGTACCCTCATTTCCGGTCCGAACACCATAACTGGCAAAACTTATCCAGCCGATAACGGTAAGGTGGTTTATTCCCCCGCGAGCGGAACCTATTTCAATACGGACAAAAATGGCTCTTATTTCGAGATGCGCTTCCCGAAAGGAAATAGCGCGGTGAGCAACTCAACCCGTATCTATTTCATTGGTGACACCTTTGATTCCAACGGTTTTCTCGTCGACACGAACGTCGCCTTGAACTATGAATATCATTCGATCGACAACACTCAGGGCGGGGAACTCGGCGGTTCGAGCTTCGATGATTTCTATGGCTTCTACGCCCCCGGGCGCGTTAAATACGTCGTCTTATGCGCCAAAGGAACCGGAGACGTCTCAATGCCGGTTTCCAAACCCGTCATGTATTATCTCGACAAGGGCGTGATCGACGCGAAATACGCGACTTTGACCGATAAGGAACACGCCGTGACCGACGTGACTCATACCACTGACCGTTTCACTTGCCGCACGGACTTCTCAACCTCCAAATTCGTCACCACCCATATCGGTTACGATGCTGGCTGGAAGGTCACCGCGACGAAAGAGGACGGCACCGTGGAAACACTCACGACCTATCGTTTGGATGGCGGCCTCGTGGGTTTCATCGCCCCCTCAGGAGCCACGTCTTATGTCCTTCTGTACGAGACGCCTTCCTTAAAAACCGGCTTTGCCCTCTCCACGATTGGCATGGTCGCCTATCTGGCGTATGAAATTGCCATCTTGGCCTATGGCGTCCGCCAGCAGCAAAAGGAATTGAACGTTGATTATTGGCTCCGTCCTCGTCCTGGGACTAAGAAAAAAGGGACCGACCCTACGGACGTCCCTCCTTCTTCATCGCCAGTCTGATGGCGTACACGCGGTTCTTCGGGACCGCGTTTTCTTCGCTTACCGTCGCGATGGCTTCTTTATCGCGCATCGTTTTCAGTTTTTCGGTTAAAAGATCGGCTATTTCTTCATCTGTTAGAGGATGGCTTTCTTCGACGGGGTGACCTTCGACGACAATCACCATTTCGCCGATGAGCGTGGCTTCATCAAAGGCTGAGAGTTCCTCAAGGGATCCCCGTATGTATTCCTCGTGGGTCTTGGTGAGCTCGCGGGCCAGTACGGCTTGGCGAGGTCCAAAGGCCACAGCTAAGGCCTGAAGCGTTTCCTTAATGCGGTGGGGCGACTCATAAAAGACGATGGTTTCCCGCCGCCATTTGAGCTCTTCAAGTTCTTTGTCGCGGGCGCTAGGTTTGCTTGGCAAAAAGCCTTCGAAATAGTAGTGGCTGGAGTCGAGGCCGGAAGCCGCAAGGGCGCATAGACCGGCCGAGGGGCCGTTGACGACTGCCACTTTGATACCTTCTTTGAGGCACCGTTTGACTAAGCGTTCGCCAGGATCACTCACGGCTGGGTAGCCAGCGTCGGACATATAAGCCACTTTCTTGCCCGAAAGGAGCAAGGAAACGATTTTGGAGGAAGCCTCCTCCTCGTTATGTTCATGGCAGGAAATAAGGGTTTTGTCGAGTCCGAAATGCTTTAAAAGGTTGCCGGAATTCCTGGTGTCCTCACAGGCGACGAAATCCATGTCTTGGAGGACTTGTTGGGCCCGAGGCGGAAACTCCGAAAGGTTGCCAATCGGAGTGGCTATTAGATAGAGGAGGGGTTTGACCCCGGAGTAATTCAGTTCGCGCTCAATCATTTTTTAACCGCTGCGTCTCCCGTGGGGGCTTTGGCTGGTTCGGGGGTGGTCGGATGGAAGGACTTCTGGGCGAGGGCGTTATAGTCGTCGAGGGTCACGAAGCGGACGCCGTCGGGGCCCACGATCTTGACGCTCTTCGAAAGGACATTGAAGCCATCGACCCGATAGTCGGCGTTATCGACGTGGACGATCGATCCGAGGCGCGGAAAGGCTTTCTTGGCTTCCGTGTACATATCATCTTCATAGAGCAGGCAGCAAATGAGTTTGCCGCAGTGGCCCGAGAGTTTTGGGATGTTGAGGGTCAGCATTTGGTTCTTGGCCCTCGAGATGGAGATACCATCGAATTGGTTAAGGAAGGTGCTGCAGCAGAGGGTCAGCCCGCAGATGCCGATGCCGCCGATCATTTTGGCTTTGTCGCGGCTGGCGATTTGGCGAAGTTCGATCCGGCACTTGAGCTGGGGCGCCAAGAGGTGCAAAAGTTCGCGGAAATCCACGCGGCTTTCCGAGGTGTAGGTGATGGTGACCTTGCTGCCATCGAGGGTGTAATTGGCTTCGATGAGGTTCATCGGAAGACCCATCTTCTGAATCTCTTGGGCGGTGATCCGGAGGGCCTTCTCCGACTCTTCGAGGTTGAACTGGTAATCCTGCAGGTCTTCCTCGGTCGGTTTGCGAGTGATTGGCTTGAGCTCTAGGTTGTTCTGGTAGGTGGCGACGTTCATGAGAGCGGTCGAAACCTCGCCCATTTCGTAACCAGCGATGGTTTCCACGACGACCTTGTCTCCGATTTTGAGATCATCGTAATCGGTCGAGAAATAATACGATTTGCCGCCTCCTGGGAAGCGGATTCCGACAAAGTATTTGTGAGCGATATCCATAAGCGTTAATCCTCCTTGGCGATGACAGCCGCTAGGTGCTCCAGCAAAGAGGCTAACGAGATGTTGAGATCGATTTGTCCGCGTACTTCCAAAACGGCATAGAGGCTATCTTTCAGATGCCTCAGGCTCTGGGCGAGCGGTGCTAATAGTGTACCATAAGTGCTTAGCAGTATCTCTCCGTGGTTTTCGAGGGCGATGAGGTCCTTAAAAGCGAGGGAGAGCATATCGAGAAAATAACGGCCCGTTTCCTTGCCCTTTACGAGCGGGATGATGTTTTTCTCAAAGCCGTAAATGATGGTGCTTCGTGGACCCTTCAAGGCGTCAAGGGCAATCTCGAAAGCTCTACGGGCCCCTTCGTAGTCGCTGCTTTCGGCTTCAAGTTTCACGAGGTCAGCCGAATTGCAGAAGTAGGATAGGACTTCGGCATCCTTAAGGGGGACGCCTTCTTCGACTGCTTCGGATATGACTTCTTTCCGCGGGCGGAGCAGCAGTCGCATGGTTTCGCAGCGGCTCACGATGGTAGGCAGGATCCGCGCCTCGTTCTCGGTGGTGAGGAACGCGATGGTTTTCGTTGAGGGTTCCTCGAGGAATTTTAGAAGAGAGTTAACCGCCTCGGGCGTCATGTTTTCGACCAGGTGGATTATGTAGATCATGATGCCTTTGTCTTCCACGGCCGTTTTGGTGAACCCACCGACCAACTCTCCGATTTCCTCTTTTTTAATCGAGCCTTCGGAGCCGTCGAGGAAGAGAAGATCGCTGAAGTTCCCGTGGTCGACCCTTTGGCAGGTGCGGCAGGTCTCATCGGCCAGAGGTTCCGGGTGATCGCATAGAAGCGACTTGGCCAAAAAGAAGGCGGTTTCCTTTAAGGGGGTCCCGGCTTCTCCGCTTAAGAGAAAGGCGTGCCCTAAGCGGCCCTCGGTTTTCTCGGACAGGAAAGTCTTCCAGACGAAAGGTTGCTTTTGTTGCAGATAGGCGGCGAACTTCATTTCTTTAGCCGTTCCTTGATGGCGGCATAGGCGGCGGCAAAGACCTCTTGGCGGCTCTTCGAGGCGTCGATGATGACAAAGCGAGAGGGGAAACGTTTGGCGACTTCGTGGAAAGAGGAACGGACCAGCTCGTGGAAGGGCAGTTGTTCGACGTCGAGGCGGTTGACTTCCCGGCCGGCGTTGGCGGCGATGCGCTTCAGTCCTTCTTCCGGTTCGATGTCGAAAAGGAGCGTGAGGTCAGGTAGGAGGCCCTCGGTGGCGAACTGATTCATCGCGTAAACCTCATCGATGCCGATGCTGCGGGCTCCGCCTTGGTAGGCGAGCGAGCTGTCGAGGAAGCGGTCGCAAATGACGATTTTGCCCTCTTTAAGAGCAGGCAATATCTTCTGGACGATATGCTGACGGCGGCTGGCGGCGTATAAAAGCGCCTCCGTCTTCGAATCCATGTCGGTGTTCTTCTTGTCGAGGATGATATTGCGGATTTCCTCGCTGATGGGAGTGCCGCCAGGTTCGCGGGTCAAAAGGACATCGTAGCCTTCCTTCTTGAGCGTCTCGACGATTTCCTTGAGCGCGGTGCTCTTGCCAGAGCCCTCGCCGCCTTCCATGGTAATGAACATTAGAGTTTCTTCCTTCCTTCGAATGCTTTGAGGAGAGTGAGCGAATCGGCGTAGTCGAGACTCGAACCCATCGGCAAACCATAGCCTAGTCTCGTCACGGTGAGGCCCGAGCCCTCAAGGAGCTTGGCGATGAATAACGCGGTCGTCTCCCCATCGATGGTCGGATTGGTGGCCAGGATGATCTCTTTGATCCCTTCCGTTTTGACGCGGTGGAGCAAAGGATCGATCGCGAGGTCTTCGGCCCCGACGCCTTTGGAGGCATTGAGCGACCCCCCGAGGACATGGTAGAGGCCATGATAACTGTTCATTTTTTCAATCGAAAGGGCGTCTTTAGGCTCGCTTACCACCACGATGGAGGAGCGGTCCCTCGTTTCGTCGAGGCAGATTTCGCATTTCTCGCCTTCGGTGAATAAACCGCAGACGGGGCAATGATGGACTTTGCTTTTCACGGCCGTAATGGCTTCGGAGAACTGTTTAGCGTCCTCTTCGCGCATGTTCAAAACGGCATAGGCCATCCGTTCAGCGGACTTGACCCCGACGCCGGGGAGCTTGCTGAAGGAGTCGATTAAGGCATTAAGGGATGCCAGCTCTTTCATGGTTATAAACCTTCGCGACGGCCCGTGACTTTTTCGTTAATGTCCTTGTTGGCCTCGTCGATTTGATGAAGGAGGTCGTTGAGGGCGAGCCCAAGGCTTTCGCCAAGGACTTCCTCATTCTCGGGCGCTACGGCGCCAGAGGCGAACTTGATTTCTTTGACGCTGCGGTCGCCCAGCATCACGACGGTAAGCAGGCCGGCTTTGGAGGAGGTGAACTCCTTCTTGACCAACTCGGCCCTTTGCTTAGCGAGTTCGTGGTTGATGCGGTTGGCTTCCATCAGCATTTGTTGCATGGGGTTCATAATCTTTTATCCCTCCTTGGGGAGACTAAGCGTCACGTCGGTGATCTTCGGCAGTTTGCCGACTTGTTGTAGACTCGTGAAGATGTTTTGGACGCGGTTGACATCGCTGCGATCGAGGGCGAAGACGAAGACCGGGCGGCCCAGGATGGTTGCGAGAAGGTCCGCTAACGGTTTCTGATTGGCTTTGAGGTTGGCTTTTTCCTTTAAGGATTTGAAGTTGTAGGAGAGGAGAATCGCCTCTTCGCAAAGGACTAAGGGGTGGCCATCGGAAACCAAGGTGGCGAGGCCTCCGAATTTCGGATCGAGCTTGAGGGCGGAGAAGCGGGCCCATTCGTTTCGTAAGGCGATGCGATCCTTTTTATACTTGGCGCCCATGACCATGATTTTGATAATCTCGTCATCGGACAACTCGTATCCCTCACCTTCGCTCGCGAGCACGGTATTGAGGACTTTGCTGGTGTCGAGGGCGGGTAAAGGCTGCGCACTTTCGCTTTCGTTCTCGTCATCGAAGAGAAAGGCAGGCGGAGCGGCGAAAGCTTTTTTCTTCGGATCGACCGGAGGAATGACGTCGCCGGCTTTCCGTTCCTCCGTTTTCTCGGGGGCGGGAACGGGTTTGACCGGTTCGGTTTGTTTTGGCTGTTCAACGATTTTTGGCTGTTCGGGAGCCTTGGGGGCCTCAACTGGTTTGAGTGTTTCGACAGGTTTGGGGGCTTCGACGACCACCGGCTCAGGTGTCTTGGGGGTCTCGACGGGTTTGGCGGTGGGCTTGGTTTCTTTGACGACAATCCGCGGCTGGTCTTTGGCGGGTTCTTCGCTCGCGAGACGGAGCATCGTAAGTTCAAAGAGACCCCGGACATCGGAGATGTTGCGGAAGCTGTTTTGGGTTTCCACCAAGGTTCCGATATAACTGCTCGTTTGGGCAGACGACAAATGATTAGAAAGGTCCTTGGCTTGCTCTTCGGAAAGGTCATCCATGAGGCTGGGGTCAACGGTCTTCTCATAAATGAGGAGATCTTTCAGGATGTTAATGAGGTCACCTGTGAGGCGGCGGATATCGATGCCGGCGGTCACAAAACCTTCGCATCTCTTGATGAGTTCCGGGACGTTGCCATCGCTCACGGAAAGAAGTAAGGCCAGTTTCTCCTCGATGGAGGCGAGGCCATAAAGGGCCAAGACGTCATTGGCGTGCAGATGGTTTCCGCTATAGGCCAGAGTTTGTTCCAAGATGGATAAGGCGTCGCGCATACCGCCGTCAGCTAAGGAAATAACCGCTTTGAGGCCTTCCTCGTCATAAGCTGCGGCCTCTGTGTTAATAACCTGAAGCAACTTGTCCTTCATATCCTCGTCGGAGAGTTTCGAGAAATCGAATCTCTGGCAACGGGAGAGAATGGTTGGCAAAACTTTATAAGGTTCGGTGGTGCAAAGAATGAAGATGACGTTTTCAGGGGGTTCTTCAAGAGTTTTGAGGAGGGCGTTGAAAGCCCCGGTGGACATCATATGGACTTCGTCGATGATGTAGACCTTGTAGCGGCCTTTGATCGGGGCGTACTTAACCTTCTCGATTAAATCTCGCACTTGATCGACTCCGTTATTGCTGGCCGCGTCGATTTCGATGACGTCGGGGTGGGAACCTTCGGCGATGGAGAGGCAATTGGAGCATTTGTCGCATTGCTTGCCGATACCCTCTTCACAATTAAGAGCCTTCGCGAGAAGGCGAGCCATGGTGGTTTTGCCCGTTCCGCGCGGTCCGGAAAAGAGATACGCATGGGCGATTTTGCCGCTACTAAGGGCGTTCCTAAGCGTGCGCACAATCGGCTTCTGACCCGCGACTTCTTCGAAGGTCTGAGGGCGATAGGTTAAATAAAGTGATTTATATGACATACGATACCGCTTTCGATTATACCTTTATAGGCCCCTTCTCACTAGTGAGAAATGGCCCCATTGTTTCTATTCTTACTCCGTCCGCTGATGGTATAATGAGCCGCATTAAGGAAACACGCGCATTTATGGAAGAATCGATGAGGCAGCGTCTCGAAGCCACAAAAAAGAGATTTTTGGAAATAGAAACGGAGCTGGCCGAGCCCTCGATAGCCACCAATGTCGCTAAGTTGACCGCCCTCAGTAAAGAAAGGGCCTCTCTTGAGGAACCCTATAACGATTATTGTCAGTATCTGAAAGACGAGGAAGAATTCGCCCAAGCCAACGAACTCGCTAATTCTAACGATCCCGACATGGCCGAACTCGGAAAAGAAGAGAAGCGAGATCTCGAAGGAAGAATGACGGCCCTCGAGGCCTCCTTGCGCGATCAGCTGATTCCGGTTGACCCCAACGATTCGAAAAACATCATCGTCGAGATTCGGGGAGCGGTGGGTGGCGACGAAGCTAACATTTTTGCCGGGGACTTGTTAAGGATGTACAGCCGTTACTCGGAAGCCCAAGGCTGGAACATCAAATTCCTTGATGGTTCCGAAGGGGCGGCCGGCGGTTACTCCTACGTTTCTTTCATGGTCAAAGGCGAGAATGTCTATTCGAAGCTTAAATTCGAATCGGGAGCCCATCGCGTCCAGCGCGTTCCGAAAACCGAAGCCTCTGGCAGAATTCACACCTCCACGGCCACCGTTTTGGTCATGCCGGAAGCCGAAGAACTTGATATCCAAATCAACCCCGCCGATCTCAAGATCGACACCTATCGAAGCCAAGGCGCCGGTGGCCAAAACGTCAACAAGACCGAATCGGCCGTTCGCGTTACCCACATCCCGACCGGCATCGTCGTCAGTTGCCAAACCGAGAAAGCCCAATTGCAGAATAAGGATATTTGCATGCAGATGATCCGGGCAAAGGTCTTCGCGTTTTATCAAGGCCAGGAAGACGAGAAACGGGCCAATGAGCGGAAGCTCAAAGTCGGCACCGGCGAGCGAAGCGAAAAGATCCGGACCTATAACTATCCCCAGAACCGCGTCACCGATCATCGCATCGGCTTTACCGTCAACACCCTCGACCGGGTCATGGAAGGCGAACTGGAACCGGTCGTCGAAGCCCTCATCCATTACGACCAAGAACAAAAGATTCTTGAGGCGGAAGGCAACGATGCCGACCATCGGTGAGGTCTATAACAACGCATTACGGATCGCCAAAGAAAAAGGCCTCTTAAGCGCCGACATCCGTATCCTCATCGCTTTTGACGAGGGTCTTCGCGAGCAAATCGACGTTATCTACTCTCGCGATGCAGAGATGAAGAACCCCGTGATCTTTTCCGAACAACTGGAGCGCCTAGCAAAAGGCGAGCCCGTGGAATACATCATTAAGGAAGCGACTTTTCTCGATCGCAAGCTTTTCGTGGACCGCCGGGTTCTCATACCCCGGGGCGAAACCGAGGAACTCGTGGCTACCATCACCGAGAAGATCGGCGATTACTATGACCCAAGGAACTACCTTTGCGCGGCCGATATCGGAACGGGCAGCGGTGCCATTGCCATCGCTCTCAAAGACGCGTTCCCAAACTGGATTATCTTAGCGAGCGACCTTTCGAAGGGCGCCCTCGATGTCGCGCGGATTAACATCAGCCGCTGTGGCTTAAGCATCCAAACCTTTGAAGGAGACGCCCTTCAGCCCTTCATCGATAATCACATCAACCTCGACATCATCGTTTCGAACCCACCCTACATACTTAACCAAGAGGATGCCCAACCCTCGGTTCGGGATTATGAACCCGCCTCCGCTCTCTGGCTCGATAAAGCCAAAAGCGTCTACGAAGCCATCTTCCGGGATTGCCACTTGGTGAAAAAAGGATCCCTCACGATGATCTTTGAAATCTCGCCGGATCTCGTCTCTTGGCTTCAGGAACTCATGAAACGATATTTATTAAATTATCATTATGAGTTTGTTAAGGATCTAAACCAGAACGATCGCTTCCTGTTCATCGTTTGCGACTAGGAGGAAAACTTATGGAAAAACTTACTGAAAAAGACTTTGAGAAGGCAGCCGCGATTCTTCATAAGGGAGAAATCTTAGCCTTCCCGACCGAGACCGTTTACGGGGTTGGTGTCGTCTTTGATAACGAGACCGCTTTTAAGTCTTTGGTGAACCTCAAAAAGCGTCCTCCCAATAAACCGTTTCAGCTCATGTGCTCATCTCTCAAACAGGCCTCGGAGTATGTCGAAATGGGCCCGAAAGCCAAGAAGGTCATGGAAGAGTTTTTACCCGGTGAGCTTACCGTGCTCGTTCATTCCAAACCTGGCCTTCCGGAGCAGGCGACCCTCGGAACTGGAGTCGTGGGTATTCGCGTCCCGGCTTCGGAGTTCGTTCTTAAGATGATTGCCAAAGTCGGCAAGCCTTGTCTCGTCACTTCGGCTAACCGGAGCGGTGAACCCACCAGTACGAAATACGAAGAGGTTTTGAAGGTCTTCGACGGAGAGGTTGGCGGGATCGTGAAGGGTGAATGCACTTCGCTCGTCGCCAGCACAATCATTGATTTGACTTCCGAAGAAGAGGTTAAATTGATTAGGGAAGGTCCGATCCCCTTCGCAAAATTGCAGGAAGCTTGGAGGAATGCCAAATGAAGGTAGCCATTGGAAGCGACCACGCCGGATTCGAATTGAAGGAAGCCATTCGCAAACACCTTCTTGAGAAAGGATACGAAGTCCTTGATGAAGGTACCAAGTCCTTGGATTCCGTCGACTATCCTGTGTACGGTGAAAAGGTGGGTCGCGCCATCATTAAAGGCGAGGCCGAATTAGGTGTCGTCGTCTGCGGAAGCGGCGAAGGTATTTGCATTGCAGCCAACAAGGTCAAAGGAATCCGTTGTGGCATCGGTTATAACTTCGAAACTTCGGGATTGCTTCGCCAGCACAACAACGCCAACGTGATCTCTTTCGCGGGCCGTTTCATGACTCCGGAAGAAGTATTCCCTCGTGTCGACAAGTTCCTGACGACCCCTTACGAAGGTGGCCGCCACGAACGCCGCGTCAGCGAGATTCGCGACCTCGAGAAATAAGCCTCAAAAAACAAAGGAGCCCTAATTTGCAGGGCTTTTTTTGTTTTACAAAGGCTTTTTGCAAGATTTTTGGTACGTTTCCTAGTTGAAGGTATATCTATTGGTGTGGGGATAGAAGAGAGTTTCGTCTGCCCTCGATGCGGAAATCGAGACCCGCGGTACTTGGGGGTAAACAAGGGTCGGGTTTATTGCCGAAAGTGCATTTCCTTTATCGGCGCGAAGGCAGAGCAACTTCCTTCCTTCCCCAAACCGGTTGACCTCGTTCTTCATTACTCTTTATCCAATGAACAGAAGTCGCTTTCCGACCAAATAATCGTGAACTTCCGAAGGGGACTCGACACCCTCGTTTATGCTGTCTGCGGATCAGGGAAAACGGAGATTAGTTTTGGCATCATTTCCTATGCGATGGAAAAGGGGCTTTCGGTTGGCTTTGCCCTTCCTCGCCGCGATGTCGTAATCGAACTATATTGGCGCCTCAAGGAGGCCTTTCCCAGGAACAAAGTCGTCGCGGTTTATGGGGAGCACAGTTCTCAACTCGAAGGTGACATCATCATCCTGACGACCCACCAACTTTATCGTTATCCCCATTATTTTGATTTGCTCGTGATGGACGAAATCGATGCTTTTCCCTTTAAGGGCAATGATGTCCTGATCGCCCTCTATCGTTCCTCGCTCCGAGGGCACTGTGTCATGATGTCGGCCACCCCATCAGAGGAGATCCTTTCCGAGTATAGGAAGCCAGGCCATGACATCCTCGAACTGCGGACGCGTTTCCATAAGCATCCGATTCCGGTTCCGGATATTGTCTATCGTCCCAATGCCCTCCAAGGCCTTTTTGTAATCAGGAAGCTTTGGCAATACCAAAAAGCCAATCGTCCATGCTTTGTTTTCGTTCCTACAATCGCCAAAAGCCAAGAGCTGTTTTCTTTCGTTTCTCCCTTCGTCAAAGGGGGCAATTTCGTGAACAGCCAACGGGAAGGAAGGGAGACCATTATCGAGTCGTTTAAGAAAGGGCAACTCCATTACTTGGTAACCACTTCGGTATTGGAGCGAGGCGTCACGATTAGGGGTCTCCAGGTGATCGTGGTGGGGGCTGATCAAGAGAAAATCTATAGCTCGTCCACTCTGATTCAAATTGCCGGTCGAGCGGGGAGGAAAAGCGATGCGCCTGACGGAGAGGTTCACTTCGTGGCTGAGAAGGCAACCGAAGCTATGCAGGCTGCCATTAGAGAAATCGACTTCTGTAACACCTTTTTGTAAAATATGCTTTAAGTATTTGTCTAGTTACGGTTGGTCTTCCTTAGTGGGTCAAACGGCGGTGTGCGACAAATGCTTTTCGGAAATGGGGCCTAAGGAGACGGTTTTCAAAATTGGTAAATACCGAGCCCGGGCCTTTTATGACTACAACGAAAAAATCCGGTCTCTTCTCTATCAGTTTAAGGCCTGTAAGGATATTGAACTTTCATCCGTTTTCTTAGGCAAGCAATCATGTTTTCTCAAAGAGATTTACCAAGGTTACAGCCTTGTCCCAGCTCCCTCCTACCAAGGCAAGGACGAGGAAAGGGGCTTTAACCACGTCAAGGAGATGTTCAAATTCCTTGGGCTTCCATCTTTAGACGCTCTGATCAAAATCGATGACATCAAACAAGCCAATTGCAATCATGAAGAAAGGTTAACTATCTCTAGGCATCTCGCCTTTCGCGAGGATGTTTCAGTCAAAGGTCTTAAGATCCTTTTTGTCGATGATTTGATTACCACGGGTTCGACCGCAAAAGCCTGTTGCGACCTTTTGGTGGAGCACGGGGCCAAGAGCGTGCAAATCTTGGTCATGGGCCATGCCACTTTGAAACGCGACAACGATGAAGCGAAACCTACTTAGATAAAAAGCTTTCTTCAATGTTTGTTTTGAAGGAAAAACGCCTTCCCCTAGAAAATAGGTTTCATTGCTTACCATCTATGGTAATGCTATTATCTAAAAGCGTCTTTTTTGAGGATAAACAATGGCTAGTAACTTCATTGAAAAACTCTTCCGACTTGAGGAGAGGGAAATAGGCCGGTATTCGCGTGAAGCGGACCAGGTTTTGCTGCTGGATGAGAAAATGTCGGCTTTGACGGATGACGAACTCCGAGCCAAAACCGTCGAATTTAGAGAGGCCCTAAAAAACGGCAATACGATTGCCGATATCAAATACGAAGCTTTTGCCGTAGCCCGCGAGGCCGCCTGGCGAACCCTTCATCAAAAGCCGTTTAAGGTTCAGATCATGGGCGCCCTGGTCCTCAATAACGGCGACGTGGCCGAAATGAAGACCGGCGAAGGAAAAACCCTGACCGCCACCATGGCCGTTTATCTCAATGCTTTGACGGGCGAGGGCGTTCACGTCGTCACCGTCAACGAGTATCTTGCTTCCCGTGACGCTGATTGGATGGGCCAAATCTATCGTTTCCTCGGCCTCACCGTCGGGGTTAACCTCGCGAGCAAAACCACTTCCGAGAAGCGCGAGGCCTACGCCTGCGACATCACCTATACCACCAACTCCGAACTGGGCTTTGACTACCTCCGTGACAACATGGCCCCGGACCTTGATAACCGCGTTCTTCGCGGTTTGGCTTATACCGTCGTCGACGAAGCTGACTCCATTCTCGTCGATGAATCGAGAACCCCTCTTATCATTTCCGGTGGCAACCGCGCTCCCGCGAGCCAATATCAGGTTGCCGATCGTTTCGTGAAATACCTCCGCAAAGACAAAGATTTCGAGATCGACGTGAAGGATAAAACCTGCTCCCTAACCGACGAAGGCAATAACAAAGCCGAGAAGATGTTCGGCATCCGCAACCTCTACGATCCCGAGAACTCCGACCTCGTTCACCGTATTCACCAAGCCCTGAAGGCCAACTACATCATGGGCCGCGACGTCGAATACATGGTGGACGCCGAACATAAGATCCAGTTGATCGACCAGTTCACTGGCCGCATCATGCCGGGTCGTGAATACAACGACGGCCTCCAACAAGCCATTCAGGCCAAAGAAGGCGTCGAAATCAAACAGGAAACTGTGGTTTTGGCCACGATAACCTATCAGAACTTCTTCCGTCTCTACAAGAAACTTTGCGGCATGACCGGCACCGCCAAAACCGAAGAAGAGGAATTCCAAACGATCTACAACATGAAGGTCGTCTGCGTTCCGACCAACAAACCGGTTGTTCGCAACGATGACACCGATGTCATGTTCGGCACGCACGAGGCCAAACTGAAGGCCTTGGTGGCCGCGGTCAAAGAACGCAACGAAAAAGGACAGCCGATTCTAATCGGTACCGTTTCAGTGGAATCGAACGAAGAGATTTCCGCCTTACTTAGTTCCGCCGGAGTCAAACACGAAGTCCTTAACGCCAAAAACCAAGCTCGCGAGGCGGAGATCATCTCTCACGCCGGCGAACAGGGATCCGTCACTTTGGCCACCAACATGGCCGGCCGCGGAACCGACATCAAGCTCGGGCCTGGCGTGGTGGATCTCGGCGGTCTTTGCGTCTTTGGTACCGAACGTCACGAATCGCGCCGCATCGATAACCAATTACGTGGCCGCGCCGGCCGTCAAGGCGACCCTGGCTATTCCCGCTTCTTCGTCTCCTTTGACGATGAGCTGATGCGCCGTTTCGCTCCGGACAACGTCCGCGAAATGTTCCAGAAAAACCTGGCCGACGAGGCTTACGTGAACAAGATGCTCACCAACGCCGTGACCAATGCCCAAAAGCAAATCGAAGGCAAAAACTTCGATGTCCGCAAAAACCTCAAGGATTACGATGACGTTTTGGCGAAACAACGCCAAATCATCTACGACAAGCGCGACAAAATCCTCTTTGCCGAAGACATCGTCAACATGATTCATGACTTCTTCATTTCGGCCGGCAAGGGTTTGGCCATGAAAGCCATCGATCCCTCCAATTCCGAAGGCATCATTTCCGGCGAAATGCTTAAGCGTCTTATTGAACCCCGCTTCCTCCCCGAAGGTTCTCTCAACGTGGCCGCTTACGATGGCGCTCCGGCCGATGAGGCTGGCGAAGACCTTGGCGAACTTATTTACGCCGCCTATTTGGTCAAACGGAAAACCTGGTCAGTCGTTGACGCCGATAAGATCGAACGGTCCATCGCCCTCTCGGTTACGGACCACAACTGGCAGAAGCACATCGATACCATGTCTCACCTCCGCGAAGGCATCTCCCTCCGCAGCTATGCCCAAACCAATCCGCTACAGGATTACGTTAACGAGGGCTATCAGCTCTTCCGCGAGATGAGCGATCGCGTGGCCTTGGATACCGCCTTTAATTTGATGAACGTCAAGATTGTCCGCAAAACCCCTGAGGAGATTGCAGCCGATCAAGAGATCGCCGCGAAGAAAGCCTCCGCCGAAGGCAAGGTCGTGGAAGCGACCTCCACCCGACCCGAGGACAAACCCAAAGGCGAAGTTCATACCGCCGCCGTCCCTCCAGCGACTCAACCCGCTGCGGATCGCGTCAAGAAATAAGTGAGGTAAAAGGGAATATGAAAGAGCTCGTCGAGTTAAAACAAAAAGCCCAAAACTTGGGCGAATTTGTCTCGCAGCTCGGTGGTTCTCTTTGACCTCGAAAAGTTAAAGCAAGAAATCTCCGGACTCGAGACGCAGCAGAATCAGGACGGCTTTTGGAATGACCAAAATGCCGCTTTAGTCGTCGTCAATCGGTTGAAAGAAATCAAAAACAAAGTCGAATCCTACACGGCGATCAAAAAGGAGTACGACGATTTGAGTGAGCTTCTCGAGAGCGATGACGGTTCGGATCCGGAAATGGCCCAGCTGATCGGCGAGACCGAAACCGAACTCGAAAAGAAGATTCACGAACTCCGCAACCTTCTGCTTTTCTCTGGAGAATACGATGGTCTCGATTGTACCCTCGAAATTCACCCGGGAGCCGGCGGAACCGAAGCCCAAGACTGGTCGGATATGCTGTTACGCATGTATGGTCGCTGGGCCGAACGCCATGGTTTCAAGTGGCAGGTGCTCTCTTACGAGGATGGCGAAGAAGCCGGACTCAAGAGCGCGACTGTCAAGATCAGTGGGCATAACGTTTATGGGCTTATGAAGAGCGAAAAAGGCGTGCATCGCCTTGTCCGTATTTCGCCTTTCGACGCGAACGCCCGTCGTCATACTTCCTTTGCCTCGGTGAATATCGTCCCGGAATTCGGCAGCGTCAGCGACGTCGTCATCGACCCGAAGGACTTAAAAATCGACACCTTCCGCAGCGGAGGCGCCGGTGGCCAAAACGTCAACAAAGTTTCTTCCGCCGTGAGAATCACGCATCTTCCCACCGGCATTGTCGTGCAATGCGAAATTGAGAGAAGCCAATTGATGAATAAGGCGACGTGCATGGAAGTGCTGACCAACAAACTCATGCAAAAGAAGCTCGAAGAGAGGGACGCGAAGATGAAGTCCATCGTCGGAGAGCAGAAAAACATTGAGTGGGGCTCGCAAATCCGTAGCTACGTCTTCTGCCCCTACACCCTCGTCAAAGATAATCGAACCGATTTTGAAACGGCCGATGTGGCCGGGGTGATGGACGGGGATGTCGACCCCTTCATCTATGCCTATCTCGAAATGGAGGCCAAAAATGGTCAAGTTACATAAACCATCCGTTTCGAAGGCTCGGATCCTTTTGGATCTCAAGCATGTGTTTTTCGTTTTGGTCGGCTCGCTGGTCCTCGCCTTCGCTGATGCCGCCTTCCTCACCCCCTGTCATATCGTTTCCGGCGGAGTCCTCTCCGTTGGTATTATCCTTAACTTCTTTATTGAAGCCGCGGTGGGCGTCGACGTCACCTCGTTTATCGTTCTTGGCGTCCAAGCCATTCTCTGGATTGTGGGCTTGCTCACCCTTGGAAAACGATTTTCGATCGAAACGCTTTTGGCCTCTTTGGCCTATCCTTTGTTTTTCCTTGCCCTTCATAACAACTTTTTTGATGTTTCAGTGGCCACCGGTATCGCCACGGCTCTAAACATTGTCCCGGGAGCGAGCATCGAAACGGGCAGCCTCATCATTTGCGGCCTCTTCGGCGGGGCTCTTGCTGGCGCTGGCGTGGCGATAGCTTATTTAGGCAACGGCTCGACCGGCGGTTTCGATATCGTCAGCTTCATCATTGCGAAGTACAGTGAAATGAAGCAAGACGTCTCCGGTTTCATCATCGACTCCTCTCTTGTCATCATCGGCATGGCCTGCATTCAGGACATCCGCATGAGCTTAATTGGCATCATCTCGGCCCTCGCCTGTGCTGTGGCAGTACAGTACATCTACGTCAACTCCGACACCTTTGTTATCGTGGATATCATCTCGGACCACTTCGACGAGATCGAAGACTATATCCATAAAGAGATGAATCATGCGACCACCATCATCAATACGATGGGCGGTTATTCAGGCGAAGAACGGAAGATGATTCGCGTCATCATTTATCAGGTCGAGACCACCGAGCTTCGCAACAAAATCGGCGAAATCGACAAAAATGCCTTTGTGAGCTTTACTCAAGCCAAGACTATCAATGGCGAGGGCTTTGAGCCCTTCATCATTTCGCGGAGCAAACGCCTCCGGAGGCCCCGCGCCTCACTTGAGCGGACCGTCATGGCGGAAGAATATGCCAAGAAGGACGCCGCCAAAGCCGCCCAAAAAGAGAAAGAGCAGACAAAAAAGAAGAACGGAGAAGGCCCTTCCTCGGAGCCTAAGGCCAAATAGCGATGGATTATTCGCACCCCTTTAAACTGGTTTCGCCCTTCAAACCGACGGGCGATCAGCCCGAGGCTATTTCGCACATCCTTCGGGGCGTGGAGGAGCACAAGCAAATCCAGGTCATTTTGGGTGCGACCGGCACGGGCAAAACCTTCACGGATGCGAACATCGTCGCCACTCTCAACAAGCCGACTCTCATCATCGTTCACAATAAAACTCTTTGCAGCCAGCTCTATGGGGAGTTCAAGGAGCTCTTTCCGGATAACCGGGTCGAGTATTTCGTTTCCAATTTCGACTTCTATCAGCCGGAAGCTTATATCCCCAAGACCGATACCTACATCGAAAAAGACGCGATGATGAACGACGAAATCGAAATGATGAGAACGAGCGCGGTCAATTCTCTTCTTGAAAGGAACGACACGATCGTCATCGCCTCCGTCGCGGCCATTTACGGCCTCAGCGATCCGGAAGAGTATCGGGGTCTCGTTTTTGAGATCAGGGTTGGCGAAACGCTCGACCGCAAACGCCTTTTCTCCCGTCTCATCGAAGCCCAGTACAAACGCGATAACCTCGACGTCAAGCCTGGTTCCTTCCGGGTGCACGGGGACATCATCGATATCGCTCCGATGTCGACCAACGAGTTTTACATCCGCCTCGATTGCTTTGGCGATGAGGTCGAGAAGATCTCCCAAGTGGACAAGCTTTCGGGCGAGATCAAACGGAACTTCCTGACCTATCCGATTTTCCCGGCCTATGACCACGCCTCCACCAAGAAACGGATCGCCGAAGCTTGTTCCACCATCTCTGTGGAGTTGGAACAGAGGGTCAAAGAATTTAAGAGCCAGGGCAAACTTCTCGAGGCCGAGCGTCTCGAGATGCGGACCCGGCAGGACATGGAAAGCCTGCTCGAGTTTGGCCGCTGCCCGGGCATCGAAAACTATTCCCGCCACATCGATAAACGTCAGCCAGGTCAAAGACCTTGGACGTTAATGGACTATTTTCCGAAGGATTACCTTTTACTCGTTGATGAATCGCATGCCACCTTCCCGCAGGTGCGGGGGATGTTTAATGGCGACCGGTCCCGCAAGATGAACCTCGTCGATTATGGCTTCCGTTTGCCAAGCGCTCTCGATAACCGGCCTTTGAACTTTGAGGAGTTCGAAGGCTTAATGCCACCCACCGTCGTTTGCACGAGCGCCACCCCGGGTCCTTACGAACTAGAAAAATGCCATCACGAAGTGGCTGAGCAGATCATCCGCCCGACTGGCCTTCTCGACCCGATCGTCGAAGTGCGGAAACCCCTCGGTCAGATCGATGACCTCATGCAGGAAATCCAAGCCCGGGTAGCGGCGAAGGAACGCGTGATGATCGTCACCCTCACCATCAAGATGGCAGAGGACCTGACGGCCTATCTCAAGCAAAACGGCATCAAGGTCACCTATCTGCATAATGAGACCAAAACGCTCGAAAGAACCGAGATTATCTATCAACTTCGGAAGGGCAAATATGATGTCCTTGTGGGCATCAACCTCCTCCGGGAGGGCCTCGATATCCCCGAGGTGTCTTTGATTTGCATCCTCGACGCCGACAAGGAGGGATTCCTTAGAAGTACCACTTCCCTTATTCAGGTCACGGGCCGCGCCGCGCGCAACAGCCACGGCAAGGTCATCATGTACGCCGATGAGATCACGGAGTCGATGAGGGAAGCCATCGCCGAAACCAATCGTCGCCGCGCCATCCAGGAGGCCTACAACGAGAAATACGGAATCGTTCCGACCACCATCGTGAAAGGCATCCGTCCGCCTTTGTCCAATAGCGAGAAAGACATCGATTCTCTGATGGGGCTCGACGCCAAGAGTTCGCTGAGCGAAATCATGGCCAAGATCGCCGATCTCGAGAAACAGATGCGAAGCGCCGCGAAGGAATACGACTTTGAACGGGCCGCCGAAATCCGGGACATCATTCTCGAAATCAAAGCGGGTTTAGAAAAATGAAACAGTTCACGAGTCTTTTCGATGTCTATCTGTTCGATTTCGACGGAACGCTCTTTAACACCCTCGATTCCCTACGCGAAGTCTATGAAAAAGGTCTGGCCGCCGTCGGCTATTCCTGCACGAAAGAGGAAGAAGAAGGCTTTACCCACATTTCTCTCGACGAACTGGGGCGCCAAAAAGGGATGGACGAGCAAACAAGGATTCGTTTTATTGAGGCAATCGATGGGGCCCTCAATGATCCTTCATCCATGCAGAAGATCAAGATTTACGATGACGTGGTTCCCACCCTCGAAGCTCTAAAAAAGGAGCAGCGGATCCTTGGCGTCGTCAGTGGCAATTCCGAGCCCCACATTCGCCTCGTTCTTCGCCTGTTTGGACTCGAGGATTCTTTTGCCTTCATCGTTGGCTCTTCCTTCGACAGAAGGCCGAAACCTTATGGCGATTGCATCCTCGAAGCCAAGAAACACGTCCCTGGTATTCCTTCCTCAAAGATGCTCTATGTCGGGGACTCTTTGCAGGATCTCGAAACCGCCGTCAACGGGGGCGTGGAAGAGTGTTTGATTGACCGCGAAGGGAACCACCCAACCTATGCGTCTGTTTCCATCGACGCCCTTTGCGAATTGTTGCCGAAGGGAAAGAGGCCGTGACGCCCTACGGGCGAAAAGAAGTATCTCGTTGCCAAGATAACACAATTAGATTAAAGTTATTAAGCGTCAATTTGGCGCAGGAGCTGGGCTATTATGAAATGGTATGACATCGTCTTCATCATTGTGTCACTCATTGTCATTATTTTAAGTTTGCTCCAAGGCGGCAAATCCGAAGGCGCTTCGGGTGCCATCACCGGCGGCGGCCTCAACGTCTTTGCCAAGACCAAGGAACGCGGTTCCGAGAAGATCGTCAGCTGGCTGACCTTCGGCTTCGCGATTCTCTTCCTCTTCTTAGCTCTCTTTATCATGGTGTCCAACGGCGCCGAGGGCTCTTCCTCCTCTAGTGCTGCCGCTCTCCGGATGCTTCTATAATCGATACCTTTGTCAATCAAGGCCCAGCCTATGGCTGGGTTTTCTTTTATCTAGTGAAGAAGATTCTTCGAAGTGCTATCTTTAACCCGTAATCAGTTATGGAAATTAAAGAATATGTAGCCGCCCGAAAGGACGCGATCAGGCAGCGTCTTCTCGGCGCCACCAAGATACCCTCTTTAGCCATCATTCAGGTGGGCGATAACGAAGCCAGCAACGCCTACGTTCGCGGCAAGCTGAAGGACTGCGCGGAGGTTGGCTTGAAAGCCACCTTGCTTCATCTCCCAGATACGATCAGCCAAGCCGAACTTCTTTCCGTGATAACCAAATGCAATCTTGATCCCACCATCGACGCTTTTCTCGTCCAGCTTCCTCTCCCCAAAGCCATCAGTGAGGCCGCGGTCAATGCCACCATCGATCCAAAGAAAGATATTGATGGTTTCTCTCCGTTCTCACCCTTTGCTTGCTGCACCCCAAAGGGCATCATCGATTACCTGCGTGATGAAGGCTTCCCGTTTAGAGGCGCCAACGCCGTGGTTCTCGGACGAAGCCAAATCGTCGGGAGACCGATGGCGAAGATGCTCCTTGCGAAGGACTGCAACGTCACCGTCCTCCATTCGAAAACCACCCCCGAAGACATGCGTTTCTATCTGAAACATGCCGACCTTGTGGTCGTGGCCATCGGGAAGATGGGCTTTCTCGACGCTTCCTATGAACTCAAACCGAGCGCCTGGGTCGTCGATGTCGGCATCAACCGCGGGGAAGACGGGCACCTTCATGGTGACTGCGCACCCGGCCTGGCCGTGGCCAAACAAACCCCAGTCCCGGGCGGCGTGGGACTCCTAACTCGGCTCGCCTTACTTAACAACCTGATGGAGGTTATCGACCAATGAATTTCTCCGTATCCAATTTCTATGTCTATGGCCTCGAAAGGGCCGTCAAAGCCTCCGGAAATCCGATGCGCACTGTCATCGACACCAGCCCCGCCAACGACAAAGACTTCCTGCGGGCCGAAAAGCTGGGTTCCTGCCACAATGGCGAAGGCCATGATAACTACCTTAAGGGCATCACCGTCCAAGTCGACATCTGCGCTCCCTTATACTGGTGGAAAGAGGCTCAACGTTACCATTGGTTCGACTTCGTGAGTAGCGAATCGACAATGCACTGCCTTCTGAAGTTCGATGTGGCCGCCCAATGCGTCGATGAGACCGATCCCCAAATTCTTGCGAGGATGAAGGAACTCGTCGCCGAATATAACGCCATCCCGGCCGATCCTGAGCACGCCGACGAGCAAAAGGCCAAGTGGAGAATACTCGTGGCTTCGCTCCCCGAAGGCTTCTGTCTTGCCGCGACGATGGTCACCAATTACCAACAGTTGAAGACCATGTACATCCAGCGTAGTCAGCATCGTCTTCATGAGTGGCATGTCTTCTGCGATTGGTGCGAAGGCTTGCCCCACTTCATGGAACTGACCGGCGCCGCGAAATTTGTTACTCCCGTCGAACAAAAAACTCGGATTTGATTCCGAGTTTTCTTTTATTGAGTTTTTACTTCTCTACGACAGGCTTTTCGTTATCGTCTTTTGGGGCTTCGATGGCCTCGGGTTTCTTCTCGAGAGCGGGCGGTTCTTCACTCACGCTTTCGGGTTCGTCCGCGGCCGGCTTTTCGGTGGCGTCGACCGTAACGACTACATCTTCTTTCGGAGCCTTAGGGGCGGCCTGAGCGGCTTTCGCGGCCCGTTTGAGTTTGTTGGTAACCAGCATGACCCGAGTGGTTTCGATGAGAAGAGCCAGCCCGGCGATAGTCAGGATCGCTCCGGTGATGATGAGAACGACGCGGAAGAAGACCTCTTCGTTTCCCATATATACCAAGACTACGACCCCAAGGGCCACGAGGCCCAGGCCGAGGATGATCTCCAGAATTGGCATCACGAGGCCGAAGAGTTTGTCGATGATGAAGGCGATGGCATAAGCGAGAAAAACGCCGCCAGCCACGATGAGGGCAATGGCGATGAAGGTGCTGAGGAAACTGACGATGACGGAAGCCGCGGTGCCAGGCATCGTGACCAAAGTCACGCCGAGGGCCAACTCGACGGCGCCTCCGATGACGAAGTCATAGTTGAGGGTCTTTTTGTCTTTCGCCGACAGGATAGGCAAGAAATTCATTAGGATCCGCAAGAAGCCATCAAGGATGAGGAAACATCCCACGATAAGCAAAATGGTGTTTTGAAGTTCCCGGTTGTCCGAAAAGATGATGGCCAAGATGCCAGCCACGAGCATGAGAGCGGCTTCGACGTAATTCCAGACGACCCACAAAATCCCGCCCTTCGAAAAATCGAGGGGTTTATGAGGCTTGCGGGGTTGTTTATCTTTTTTGACCATAGGTGAACCTCTGTTCCGCTTATTTTAACCCGATTTTTCTTCATGTGGTTAGAGACAATGGCGTAGAAGAGCCAAAGAAGCATAGAATGAACCCATCGAGGATTAACTTATGGATGAAAAGATACTCCGTCAATATGCTCATCTGATCGTCACCGCCGGGGCCGCGGTCAAGCCGGGTCAGCCGGTCATTATTAGGACCGATATCAAGAACGAATGGTTCGCCTCCATCGTGGCCGAGGAATGCTACCGCGCCGGGGCCAGCCGCATCGTCTATGAATGGAAGAGCGCGGTTCTCTCTAAGCTTGATTACAAGTATGGTGACGTGAAGGTTTTCGGCCACGCCGACCCCCTTTCGATTGCCCTCTATAAATTCCAGGCTGACGAGCTCCCGGCCTTCATTTGGCTCAACAATGACGATCCGGACGGCCTCAAAGGCGTCGATGCCAGTAAGGTCGCAGAGATTAAGCGCCTCAGTTACGCCGATATCGCCGAATACCGGGAGAAAGCCGAAAACAAATATCAGTGGACCATCGCCGGATGCTACGGCAAAGAATGGGCTCAAAAAGTCTTTCCGAAGCTCTCCGAGGAAGCGGCCAAAGAGGCCCTTTGGAAGGCTATCCTCCAGACCTCGCGCGCCTTTGAGGGCGACCCCCTCGCCAATTGGGCGGCTCATGAGAAGGATCTCAAGGCCCGCTGCGCCCATCTTAATTCGCTTGGCTTACGCAAACTGCGCTATACCGCCAGCAATGGAACCGACCTCACGGTAGGGCTCATTCCCTCCGTCATCTTCATGGGCGGGGGCGAGACAACCCTTCAAGGCTCTTTCTTTCAACCTAATATCCCGACCGAGGAATGTTTCACTTCTCCGATGCGCGGCGAGGCGGAAGGCATCGTCTACGCCTCCAAACCTTTGGCGTATCAGGGCCAATTAATCGAAAACTTCTCGGTCCGTTTCCACGAAGGCAAAGCCGTTGAGGTGAAAGCCGAGAAAGGGGAAGAAGCTCTCCGAAGCATTCTCACCCTCGACGAAGGCAGTGCCTATCTAGGCGAATGCGCCCTCGTTCCCTTCGATTCGCCCATCAACCAAACCGGTCTTCTCTTCTTTAATACCCTCTACGATGAGAACGCCTGCTGCCACCTGGCCCTCGGCCGGGGCTTCACCGATCTCTACCCCCATTTCGAGAAATACACCGAGGCGGAGCTTCATGCCTTTGGCATCAACAAGTCCCTCTCCCATGTCGACTTCATGATCGGAACGCGCGATCTCTCGATCGTTGGAATCGATGAGAAGGGGACGGAAATACCCCTCTTCAAGAACGGCACCTGGGCTTTCTAATTGCCACCTCACAAATCCATCCCCGACCGGATGGATTTTTTCTTGGGCGGCTTAATAACAAAAAAAGAACGGGCGCTTCCCGATAGGGGCTCAGGAGGGACGCCCATTCGAAACCTCTCCGAGGTCTCACCCTCTCTACGTATGAACAATTTGTTTTGTTGGAAAAATCTTTAAAAAGTTTTTTAGCATTCCTGCGCGTCCACGATCGCGGAGAAGGGAATGCGAATGCCGTTGATCTCAATGAAGCGATATAACGAGTCAATTCTTTTGATGGGGCCTCGGCTTTCCTTGATGGCTCCGGCGAGAAAAAAGGAGATAGCCACCTCTTGGCCGCGGTACGAGGAAAGGATTGCGTCGATTTCCTCCGCCTTGTCGGAAGAAATACGCGGCTTCTCGATGGCGTTCTTTTTTCTATGCATGGCGGACATGAAGTCGCTTTGCTCGATGAGGGACTTATACGGCGCCCATTTGGCCATGCCGCGTTCTTTCATCGCTTGTGGCCCCCGATCTGCTCATGTCTTTGTTTGGCCGTGGAGCCGCGGAGCAAACTCGAACAGCGGAGCACGCTGTTCTTGCCGAAAACGGATCTGATGGTGTCGAGCGATTCGTCGAGGCATTTCCTTTCAAGACTTTCCGACCCATCTTCGAATAAGGAAAGTTGCTCATGGCCGCTTTGCCGTAATTGGCCATAGGAAATGCCTAATCCCCTCATGGGTAAATCCGGGGCACCTTTCATGAGGTCCACGAGGCCTTCATAGAGGCAATCGGTGTCGTCGCTGGCGATAGGCAGCGTCATCTGTTTGGCATAGGATCCTCGATCGTTAGAAAAGCCTAGCCACAAAGAAACCTTGCCGGCCAGAGCGCCGGTCTCCCGGAGCCTCGCGGCGAGGTCGTCATTCATCTCGCGTAGCAGGAGGAGCGCTTCGTCCTTGCGGTAATCACGCCGCAGGGTTTGACCGTTGGACAGCCCCTTCTCTTTAGGTACGTATTTGCATTCGATGTCGCTCTCGTCCCGCCCGTTGGCGAGTTCGCGGAGCTGGTGGCCCATGATTCCGAATTCCTTGGTGAGGAGTGCTTCGTCGGCTTGGGCCAGCTCACGCAAGCTGTGGATGCCGATGCGGGCCAAGTGGCCCGAAATGCCATGGGCGATTCCCCACACGTCGGTGATGGGGCTGATTGCCCATAACTTCGTCGGGACGTCCTCGTAATCCCAATGAGCGATGTAAGGCTCGCGTTTTTTGCCTTCGTGGTCGAGGGCGATTTTGGCGAGGAACATGTTGGGCCCAATGCCGGCGGTGGCGACGAGACCGAGTTTGTCTTTGATGTCCTTTTGGATGCGGGAGACGATCTCCTCCGGCGAGCAATGATAAAGATTGAGGTAAGGCCCGAGGTTAAGAAAGCTTTCGTCGACCGAGTAGACGTGGAGGTCCTCCTCCGAGACGTAATCAAGAAAAACGGCATTGACCTTCGCGGACATCTGAAGGTAAAACGACATCCGCGGAACGGCGTAAATCATGCCTTTGACGATGGGCAAATCCCTTCGGCGGCAGACGTTTTTGACCCCGTATTTCTTCTTGAGGTAAGGGGTGGCCGACATAACGATGGAAGAGCTGGAGCGATAGGGGTCGCAGCAAACGAGGGGCGTGGTGAAAATATCGAGGTGCCGAGCGCTGCACTCGCACGAGGCGTAAAAACTTTTAAGGTCGATCGCGGCCACGCACTTTTCCATCTCGCCCCTCCTTGGGACTTATATTTAAACGGAAAAGGCGGAACGATTGGAGTCTTGATTTATCAAGAGTTAGCCGAGAGCGGAGTATTTCTGTGCTAAACTTTACAAGTACCTTTCGGAGGTGGCCTATGGAACTCGGTTTAATCATCACGGCGGTCGTACTTTCCGTACTGACGCTCGGGCTTTGCGGGTTTTTGTTATTCACTGTCAAAAAGCAGAAGACCTCTGACGACGGTGGAAAAAACATATCAGATGCCATCGTGGGTCTCTCCGCAAATTTACAGTCTGTCCACAATGACGTGATTTCGGTCAAAACCGACGTCTCCAATTTTGAGAAAAACGTTCCCCTTTACATCACCTCGGAACTGAACAAGCAGATGCTTAACGTCCAAAAGCAGTTAGGCGATCAGGCCAACCAGGACAACCAACGCATCGTTTCTTTCCAAAAAAACGTGAACGAAACCCTCTCCAACAGCACCGCTCTGACCAATAAGGCTTTGGCGGAGTCCATCGCCGCCATCAACAAGAAAGTGGATGAAAATTTCGTCGCCATCAACAACAAAGTCAGCGAGTCTCTTACCACCGGCTTCAAGACCACCTCGGAAACCATGGGTAGCCTTAAGGAAACCCTTGGCAAGATGACCGAAGCTCAGGCCAATCTCGAGAAACTCCAGTCCGACGTCGTTTCGCTTAATAACGTCCTCACGAGTAACCAAAGTCGCGGCCAATATGGCGAACTTCAATTACAGATGATTCTTGAGGCCACCTGGCCGAATGGCAAAGGAACCTTCTACGAAGAGCAGTATTTCATTGCCAAAGCCAAGGATGGCTCGGACATCCGCCCGGACGCGGTGGTCTTCTTCCCGCGCCAGCACGCCTACATCTGCATCGACAGCAAATTCCCTTTGACTCACTACGCCAAACTCTTCGGCGGCGAAAAGCTGACTGAAGATGAGAAAAAGGCTGAGACGGATCTCTTCAAGAAAGACGTCAAAGCCAAGTTCAACGAAGTTGCCTCCAAATACATCATCCCTAACGTCACCACGAACCAGGCCATCATCTTTATTCCAAACGACGGTATTTTCGCCTTCATCCATAGCGAATTTAAGGACATCGTCGAAGACGGTTTACGCCGCAACGTCGTGATGGCTTCACCTTCGATCCTGCAACCGATTCTCGTCACGTTCCACGCCGCTCAGATCGATGCTGAGCGGGCCGAGAACCTCGGGGAGATGAAGCAGGAATTAGCCTCCCTAGGCAAAGACTTCCAAATCTTTGGCGAGAAGTGGCGGAAGCTCCATGACAACGTCGACCGTCTCCAGAACACCACGAACGACGTCGATAAGACCATCAAGAGAATGGATGGGAAGTTCCACCAGATTTCCAATGTCGAAGGCGGCGATGCCATTGAAGGCACGGAACCAAAAGAGCTTGAAGGCGAAGACGCTGCGGCAATTCCCGCCCCCGAAGACGACGATAAATAGGATGGTCGATTAATATGGAAACAAAGAAGAAACGCAGTTTGATCTTTGATCTCGATGGAACCCTTTGGGACGCCATCAGTGGGATTACCATCGCTTGGAACTCCGCCATGGCCAAAGAAGGTCAGGACATCCATTTCACCGACGCCATCCTTAAGGGTTACATGGGCCTCACACCAGAGGAAACCGGACCTTTGGCTTTCCCTAACCGCACGAGGGCCGAGCAGATGCGGCTTTTCAGGGCCTGCTTCCAGTCGGAAATCGCCTATTTAGGCCGCCATCCGGGAATGCTCTATCCTTTTGAAGAGAAGGTCCTGGCCGAACTAAGCGAGACTTATGATCTTTATCTCGTGAGCAATTCGGAAAAGGGCTATGTCGAGAATTACCTCAAAGCCTGCTCTATGGGCAAGTATTTTAAGGGCCATGTCTGCGCTGGCGATACCGGAGCCCCCAAGTGGCGGAACATCCGTTTCATCATGGAGCAAAACGACATCAAAGAGGCTATCTATATCGGTGACACCGAAAAGGATCGCCTCGAGACCAAGGCCGCCGGCATTCCCTTCATTTGGGCGGCGTATGGTTTTGGCGTCCGTGTTCAGGCCAAATACTATATCCGCAACCTTACCGAGCTCCCTCTCGCGGCGAAACAAGTGTTCGGTAACTGAACTCTGTTCGTTGTAAGTGATTTCCGGATTGACTATAATAGCAAAGCGTTTTGGGGCCGTAGCTCAGCTGGGAGAGCACGTCGTTCGCAACGATGAGGTCGCGGGTTCGAACCCCGTCAGCTCCACCAAACACGATGACAAAGGGCGGACCGCAAGGGGCCGTCCTTTTTATTTAGAAAATTCCGTTTTTTGATTAACAGATTGGATTCTTAGCGGCACAAAACGTCGTTTAGTGTTCATCCAAAAAGCCATACGCTGGCGCCACGCCGAATGGATGGTCGCAAAGGGTGGGTTGTTGTTTTATTCGTCCAAAAGAACAAACGGATCGAAGAAATTTATTTGTTGTTCGGATCATTAAGAATGTCGCCACAACGAATCGTGCTTAGGTCATGGTACATCGTGCCGTCAATGTCATCCATTTCCTCTTCGTAAGTGAAAATTACGGAAAGGCCGTTGGCCTTATAGATTTTGGCTTTTCCTTTGGCTTCTTCGTCGTAAGCTTTGTTGGATCCCCATAGTCCTAAGTGTTCGACATAAATGTTTTGCTTCTGTCCTTGGGGCTGATCCAAGAAATGATTGGGCAAACAGAAGTCGGGCTGAAATTTCTTTTGTTCGCCGTTAACATCCACCCATAGAGTGGCTTCATAGATGTGTTCGATTTTGTGGTTGAAGAAATAATTATCGATTTCACGTTCGGTCTTGCTTTTAACTTTATGGCCGTCAGTGCATTTCTTTGGGCTGGTGTAATCGGCCGCCAAAACCATAGCCTCTTTACACCCGGAAATGTGGAGGAACAGTTCCTTTTCGGCATATTTTCGATAGCACTCAATGCAAAAGTGGTGGCCGAATTTAGTTGGTTTTCCGCAAATAAGACAATAGACTGCATCGTTGTCTTCTTCACCGCCAATGGCGTGGGCCTTCGTTTTAAACTCTTTCCGTTCGTCATCCTCGTCTTCACCATCAGTCGCCTTCTTGTCGACAATCTTGATCGCGGGTTTTACCGGAAGGGGATTGCACTTTGGGCAGGCGTCTTTCGCTAAATGCCAAGTTCAACATTTTTCACACTTGATTACTTCGCCTGTTTTTATCATTTTCGAATGGACAAAACAAAGCGGATATTCGCCAGAAGGACGACCACAAATCGCGCAGTAATTTTTAGCGTTATTGGCATTCGGCTTTTCCTGAGCTTTTACTTGCCCAGACGCCTTCTTCTTTTCAATTTTATCGTAGCATTCACGACAATATTGAAAAGAACCAAAGGTTGGTTTTCCACAGACTTTGCATTTCCCCATGATAAATCTCCTAAACTTTATGTAATCATACACCACTAGTAAGCCTGATGGTGCTTCGTTTTTATTATGAATTAAAGAAGCATATTTTATTAATTTGCTAAAACTTTATTTTTTCCACTCACGCCATTGCATTGTGATTTTGAAAAACCGACGAAAAAGCAAATGTTACTAAACTTTGAAAAAGGTTAGGTTGTCTAATTGAGTACTAACGGATAATCCCGTGTGCGAGGAGATCCTTGAAAAAAACGAAAAGCAACTGGCCAATCTTGGCTTGTTCTTTTGTAGTTACATTTCCGAAGAGTTGGTCGTTGCCACTTTGTCGGTCCTTTTGGATCTCTTCGAATGTTTAATTGAAGATTCTTGAAGGCATGAGAACAATATCCTGAAAAGAAATCAGGTATATTGGTAATAAACAAGCCATCCATTTTGGATGAAGATAATAACAGGAAGAAACACTATGAGGCTATGGCATTATCAGATGATAAAACTATTGCCAAGATCACAACTGTTAGCCCAATGGCGAGAGTTGAATCTGATTTTCAGGCAGGAGCCGAAGCATATTCTGATAAATTACATTTATGAGGACAGATATAAAGATAAGAAAGACTTGCTCGCCTACTCAAATCTGGTAATCGGAGAAATGAAGAAGAGAGGCTATCATCTCAATCTTGGCCCCTTCAATGCCTACTTTGCAGGAATGACTAGCAATGTGACGCAACCTTTTAGGCAATACCAAGACAAAGATTATTTACTGATTTGCTTCTATAACCTCAAAGAAAAATACCGCCGCGGTCAAAAAGATTTTACCGAGGCCAACTTCAAGTCCTTAGTCTCTTTGATTACATAACAAAGATACTTGAAATTTCTTCATTACATTTAGGCAATATCTTCGAAAAAACGACGAAAAAACGAAATATCTGTCGTTTTCTTGCGGGTAATCGCCTTTCTTTAGCGACAAAGCAGCGTTTTTCGGGTATAACAAAAACAAAAATGGTTAACAAAATGAAGCAAAAGGACACTCTTCCGCTGAAGCTGAGCCACCGTAAATTCAAGCAACCGACCGCTTTCGGTTCTTGGTTTTACAAGACCGTCATGGCCGACATCCAACTTTGCCAGTTCAAACCGAAGATCACGATGATCGACGACGTCCGGAAAGAGAACGAAGGGGCCTTCTTGCTTTGGAATCATCTTTCCCGTTTGGACCATGCCTACATCATCAAGACGCTTTATCCTAGGAAATTCAACATGGTGGCCGGTTATTGCGAGTTCTTCCGCAGCCATTTGGCCTTGGTCTTGAAACTCCAGCGCATCCTACCCAAGAAGAACTTCTGTCTTGATCCGGTGGCGATCAAAGCCATCCTTTCTATCATTAAACAGAAAGGAGTGGTGACCATGGCCCCGGAAGGCCTCGCCACAATTACAGGTGTCAATGAGCGGGTCATCGGTGGGGTCGGCCATCTCCTTAAGCATTGCAAAGTCCCAGTCTATTTTGCCCGTTTTGCGGGTCAGGCTTTGGTGGCTCCGGTGTTCTCCTCAACGTACCGTTATGGCGGCGGAAGCGAGGTCACCGTTTATCGGATGTTCTCTAAAGAAGATCTTGAAGCGTTGACTACCGAGCAAATCGAAGATCGCTTGATGAAAGAGTTCAATCACGACGATTACGACTACCAAGAGAAGAACCATTTCAAATGGGATACGAAAGGCCGGGCCTGCCAAGGGATGGAAGACATTGGCTACAAGTGCCCCCAGTGCGGCGCTGAATTCCAAATGGAGAGCGAGGGCGACGACATCCATTGCAAAGCCTGCGGCTTCTCCTATCATTCGAACGAGTATCTGGAACTGATTCCTAACCAAAAGATCGAACGTGATTTCAAATACCCGAGCAAGTGGACTTTGTGGGAAAGGCAATGCGTCATCAAAGAGATTCGCGCCGACCCCAACTATTCCTTTTCGTTTAAGACCACGATTGGGACCCAACCTCTCTATCACTATGTGAAAGGGAAAGACCGCTCGAGCGAAGTCGTGGGCGAGGGCATCTTCACCCTTGACCACCAAGGGATGCATTACCAAGGGACGAAGGATGGCCACGAATTCCATCTCGACCTATCTTACGAGGTTTACTTCCGTTTGATCGAAGAGGTTAACGCTCGGATGTTCTCCCTCTACATCGATGGTGACTACTACGAATTCGCTCCGACAGAGCGGATTGTGTGCAAGGCTGATTTCATCTGTCAGGAAATGCACCGGCTGCACTTCAACACTTGGAAGTGCGTCCCGGAACACGCCTACCTTTACGAGTAAGAAACGAATCGGACTTGCTACCAAGTTTTGCGCTCCAAGAAGCGAGCCTATCTTAAGAAGCGAAGAAAAATGACTTAACCGCGAAGGAAAAGCCATTTTTTGTTTTAGTGAACGAATCGGGGATGTTAGGCGACGAAGGTCAGATAGATCGAACCGTTGGCGGTGTGAGCCTCCAATGATTTGCTGCCGGTCGTGGCGGTAAGATAAGAAGGCAGATTGTTCGAGCCGTTGCTCGTGTGGGAGTTGATCGTGTAGTCACTCATCGGGCCTTTAAGGTTCCCGCTGATGGAGCCGTTGGCCGAACTCAGGGTGATGGCGTTCGACACGTCGATCGCGGAGAGAATGATGCGGCCGTTGGAGTTAGCGATCGAGAGATCGGTGGCCGAGGTGACGTTCTTCACGTCTTCGTGGCCATTCAAGGTCTTGATATCGATGGAAGCTGAAGACAAGCCATCCACGTCAATTGAGCCGCTGGCGGTGTGGAGTTTCGTCGAAGTGGGGGCGACGATGGTCGTCGCGGTGATGGAGCCGTTGGCATTCGTGCATTCCAACTTGCCGGCCAACGTGGCGTTTTGGACCAATTCGGAGCCGTTCATGTCGGACAAAGTCAAACTTCCGGCCGCCAGATTCTTGACGGCGATGCTTCCGTTAGCGGTGGCGAGGCGAACGGTGTTTGCAATTGTCATATCATTTAGCGAAATCGATCCGTCCGCGACGCTTACGTCAAGCTGGGCTCCATACGAAACCGGCAGGGAGAGGGTCAGGGTTTTCTTTGGCCGGGCCCATGAGAAGAAATCAAACCAGGCATAAGTGGAGTCGACGGTCAAAGAGAGAGTGGCGCCCTCATCATTGAAGACGTACTTCTCCTTTTCGTTCTCGCCGTAATGGATGCGAACGTTGGCATCGGTCGAGGTTTCGATCGTCACGGCAACCGAGGTGTCTTGGATGGAGATGGCGGTAAAGGCCTTTGGGGATTCATAATCGGAGTAGACGTAGGGTGAGCTGGCGGAAAGGCGGGCCGGGTCAAAGCCGACACAGGCGGCGGCGATCGTCGTGACGATCAGGCCGGCCCCGAGGGCAGCGGCGGCGGTGATGAGTAGAATTGACAGTGCTTTTTTCATGGTTTTACCTCACAAAGAGACTTTTTATGCCACGGCCTAGTTTGCCGCTGACGCCAACGAAAGACTTGCCGAGATAATACGTCCCGATCCCGGCGAAGAGCCCAATGCCAAGGGCGACGAGGCCCATTCCGAAGATGGCCACGCCGGGCAGAGGACCATAGGCGAAGCCGTTATAGAAGGCCGAGGGCACGGACCACAGACCACCGACGATGCAAGAGACGGACACCACTCCGGCGATGAGGGGGACGAGCCACACGAGAAGATAAGCAACGACCACGAGGACTAAAGCGGTGATGGCCAAGGGGAACCATAAGGGGAAACCCAAGATCAAGAGGATGACGTTGAGAGCCCAACTGCCAGTGTTGAGGCGGCTATTGGCTATCGAGGTTTTCACAACATCTTTGAGCGGGCGATCACTTTTAATCTGGCGGATGATGTCGTCGATGGGTCCTAGATCCTGGACGGCCTCCTCCTCGCTCTTTCCGCTTTCAATGCGGTCATCGAGAGTCGAGGAATAATAGGCGATACTGTCCTCGATGTCTTTCTCTGGCAATCCGTTAAGCCGGTCGCGTAGTACGACCAGGAAGTCATGTTTGTTCATACGGCATCCCCTTTCTTGATAAATTCGTAAGCCGTCATAACGTCGAACCAGTCTTTCAGGAAAGCTTTGATCTCAGCTTTCCCCTCGTCGGTGAGGTGGTAGTAGCGGCGCAGCCGCCCATTGTGCTCAACCGAGTAAACCGAGAGGCGGCTCTGTTCCTCCAGGCGACGTAGAATCGGGTACAGGGTCGATTCGCTGATCTCGATGATCCCCGATAGATCCTGGACGATTTGGTAGCCATAGTTATCCTGACGCTCGAGGGCTTTGAGCACACAAGCTTCGACTATGCCTCGTTTCATTTGCGGGTCCATAACGATACTATACGCAACATAGTATTATGTGTCAACAACCTTCGAATTGTTATTTAAGTCGGAAGGATTAGCCGCGCCCCAAGCCCCAAACCGATCCTTAACGCGCCTAACGCTCGCGCGAAGCCATCGATATCAACGGGATGAGCACCATCTAACAAAAACTGAGATTGCGTTAACTTCCTTAGTCCATATTTAATCGGAGTCATAAAGAGCCATTTCGCTTCTCTCGTTTGTTCTCTAATCTCGGCCTGGTTCATTCGTCTATTCGTCTTTACGCATTTGCATTGAATAATGGTTTTCTTGTCGGTATATTCATGCTTACAAAGGACAAAAAAGTATGAATAATGCGCGGTTCCTAAAGATTTCTGCTGCTGGTCTCTCGCTCGTTTTAGGCGCGGTTGCGATTGGCGGTTTAAGTGAAAAAGCCTCTTTTCTAAAAGCAGAAGACGCAAGCAAAAGTTTTACCATTGACGCCACGAACTGCACACCGAGCGGGAACAAACAAAACACCTCGGCCGTGACAGGAATCTCTTCCGCTATCGAAACTTACATCGACCTTTCCAGCGGTGGCACTTTCACCTATGGCGGATCCTATATTTTCCAAGATCAGGGCGGTTTCTCCAAAGAACCCACGGCTGATTTTTATGTCGGAGTCAACAACATCACGGCCTTCACCATCGTTTACTCGGCGACCGGTCTCAGCTCCGGTTCCGAAGATTATCCGGTAATGGAAGCCTCCCTCTATCAAGAGACCCTCAGCGCGGGTTTAGGAACCCCGACCACCATCGACATTGAGAACCAAAGCGGGATCGAACAAACCTTGTCCGGAAGCGGATATCGAACCTTGAAGCTGCATTTTGACGACTGGTATGCCTCAGCCTGCTTCACTTTGACCTCCGTCAACGTGAAATGGAGTTGCTAGCCAACGTCCTTTCATACCAACAATCCGATAGATTTTGATTTATGAATCCAAAGGTCGACTCCTTTGGATTTTTTTCTCACGCCCTTGGGCCAAGAAACGATAAGGCTGACCTAGGTAGTGGAGAAAAGTCAGTTCGATTTGTTCCTAAAAGGACAAGATGTTTACCCTAGTTTCCGTAAAGGGCTTTTTTCCAGGCTTGGCCTTTATCCGGGACCCACAATGACATTTTTCTTTAATAATGGCATCGGTAGATTTGCTCTCCCCGATGTCGGGAAATATGTTGCAAGGCCAGGCTGATGGTTGCTTGTTTTATAGATGAGATTCTACACCGGAAAACGAAAACCATTAAAAATCAACTAGCCAGGCGAAGCCAAGGAATATTTCCCCTCCGTTTGGCGAGGAAAAAGACGACGTGAAATGTTCATTTTCTTCTTGATTTTGACCCTTGTCTATTCTATAAAAATAGCGTTGTGAAACTAGCCAAGAAAATGGAGGGTTAAGGGTTGGTATAAGTCACAGCTAAAAAGCAGGCACGCTAATCGACCTTGTTCCGTGATAATGACTCGGAAAAAGCGGAGATCTCCTTCTTAGTTGGTTTGATGAGTGATGACGAGGGCCAATAGAGCCATTAGCCACCGCGCGGAATACTTGAAATTCCGTATACTAGCCCGACCGCTCAAGCGTTTTCGACGGTCGCTAGCGTATCTAGTTTCCGTCTTTTTACTTTTCCAGAAAGGAATTTTATGAAAAAAGCTCTTTCGCTTGTCTTTTTAGGTGCGCTTCTCGCTTCTTGCGGCAACCCCGCTTCGGGAACCAAAGGGGCGACCATCTCAGGCTCGGACTACGATCCCGACGGCGGCGCGGACGCCTATGGCGACGCCGGCGATCAGACGAGCGACATTTACTATCAGCATCCGGATTTCTATAGCATGGCCTCCAACGATCATTTGACAATTCTTCCCCATTACAAGACGATTCAACAGACAACGGAGTACAGTTGCGGCCCGGCCGCGGCCTTGACCGTTCTCACCCACTACGGAATCACCAACTACACGGAATGGGATCTTATCGTCGGCATGCATGCGTCGGTCGATGAAGAGACCTCTGGCCTTCCCGGCACCGCCGACGAATATGGCGAATACGGGACATCCGTTGGCAAGATGTACGATTTCTTCGCCACCCTCCCTAACATCGATATCGTCGAAACGAGCTATCTCCCGACCTATGAAGCTAGTCAGCTTTTGGCCGAAGGCGATTGTGCCCCTGCCGACATCGGGAATCTTCCTGGCGCCTTCCCTTGGTGGGCGCTTTATGCCTCGGATGTTGATGGCGAAGGCAACCCCCTCTATGTAGATGACGCCAAAGACGCCAAATTCACCAACTGGGTTCTCACCCATCTCGGTGACAACCAACCCATCATGGTGGAATGGGGGGATTGGGATGGCCACTGGCAGACCATTATTGGCTACGACACAATGGGAACCGCCTCCGTCGGAGACGATATGATCATCGTCGCTGATTCTTACGATACGAGCGACCATTGGCAAGATGGCTATTACTTCTATCCGGTCGAGCGTTTCTTCTATATGTGGAAGGACCGCGCGATTGCCCCCAAACCGTTTCAGCTTCAGCCCTACATGATCATCGACCTCAAGTAACCTCTTTTCCCTCCGTAATAAAAACCGCCGCTTCCCAACCCTTAAGGGAAGCGGTGGGATGGATGCCTTAAACGGCATCCTTTTTCTTCCTGATCTAGCGGAAGCGGGTCCACTCAATCGGATGGGAAAATCCGCCTAGAAGCGGAGTCCCAAAGACACAAACCCCATGCCATAGGAGAAGATTTCCTCAAAGCCGTAGTGGCGGTAAAAACCGTAACTGTTGCTCCTGCGCTTGATCACGCAGATCGCCAGTTCGTGGAAACCCTCATCTTGAAGTTTATGGATGAGGGCATCGATGAGCAGCGTCCCGATGCCTTGGTGCTGGTACGCCGCCGTGAGATCAATGTGGAGGTGGCAAGGCCACTTCCGAATCCAAAAGAGGGCAAAGAGGACTTTTCTTTCCAAAGCGATTTGGCTTTTGTCGAAAGCCTTGAGGCGTGGCATGTATATTTTTCTAGTCGCTTTCACGAAGCGGCGGTAATCCGTCGCGCACTCGATGTAACCCACGGCCTCATCATTTTCGTCAGCGGCGACGAAAACGTACTCGGGTTCTTGCTCGAGATAATAATCGAGGAAGTTTATGGGTATGGTCTCAAGTTTAAGAGGGTCCTTTTGGTAAGAGGGAAAGGCCGTTTCTTTGCAGATGGCCCTGAGATTGGCCGCATCCTTCGCCTCGTAAGAACGGATTTTTACTTTCGGGTTCATACAGTGAGCTCAATCATATTCCCTTCGGGGTCGACGAAGGAGCTTTCGTAGTAGCCATCGCCTGTTTTCCGTGGCTCGCTTAGAACGCGCAATCCCATTGAGGCTACCTTCGAGGTGGTTTTATTAACCGCCTCCTCGCTTCCAAGGGCTAGTGAGAGATGAACGATACCGGTGGCTTGCCGATTGGCTGATTGCATGGTGAGGTCCGCATGGGAGAGAAGCTCAAGACGGGCTCCACCATCTGGAGAGGAGAGGAAATAGTTTTCCCATCCGGTTTTGGCATTGTGGTATTTGGCGTTGGCCCCAAAACCGAAGATTTGGCAATAAAAATCCTTCTCTTTTTCGATGTCTTTTACATTGAGACAAACGTGTTCAATGTTCATTTTTTGCCCTCCAGATAATGCATTTCCCTAAGGTATTTTCGCAAATCGGACAACCTTTCTGGTGTTCTTTTTGTCTTTTTTTGTGATTAGGCGAATCACCTGGCGAGGAGAACCAAAGGCGACGAGATCGTCTGGGATGCCTTTATGGTTTCCATGGCCACTTCTTTCTTTAGCGATATTTTAAGGTATTTTTATGGAAAACCGATAGGACAAACAAAGAGAAACTCTTAAACCGATCAAGATACCAATTGTTGCCAAGAACCAAAACGGAGCGTCACTTTATGTGGAGAACGTTTGAATTTTTCTCCCTTCCTCAAAAGATCTTCTTCAATCGCCGTCTTGGTCAGGGGCCTTAACCAAAGAGGCAGAGCCTCTGTCCAATCGCAATTGGCGCGTTCGTTCCCTTCGTGGTCGTGCTATGATTAAACGAATTAAGGGTGCCGATTACCCACTAGATTAATATGGAAAAAAACATAAAAAGAGCGCGAATTCTTAGGGCAGTAGTTCTGGGCCTCTTCGTCTTGGCCTTTTTCTTCAATCTTCTCATTTTGTGGCTGCCGCTTTCTCCGGACGTTGGCTCGGCCTCCATCTGGTCCTTGGCCAACGAAGATGGCGCTGGTTTGGAGCGGTTGTTTCCGCTCTGCCTGGAATTTGCTTTCTTCGCCTCGCTCATCTTCGTCGTCGTGTCCGCCCTCGAACTCGTCCGCAACAAAAAATCGGGCAATTATCTCGCCGCCGTCTATTTCCTTGCTTATGAGGTGTCCCTTTTCGTCTATCAGATCGTTTATCACTATCTTGGGCTTAACCTGGTCGTTCTCGTGGTCTTGACGATTGTCGTGGTTACGGCCGCCTTTGCTCTTTCCGTAAGAGCCCATGCCTTAACCAAACCTGAGTCGATCACCGAAGGTCAGATCAATCCGGAATCCAAGAAGTCGGCCGGGGCCCTTCTCTTCATTGTGTCCCTTGGCCTCCTCGTTCTTCTTCTTTGCCAGCTATTCGTTCCTCTTTATGTGGTAGGTGAAGGCTCTTCTGCCCATAGCGCAGTCCTGAGCCAGATCCTCTTCGCGAGCGACGCATTTAAAGAAGACTCCGCTTACTGCCTCGCCAACCTCGTGCTTTTCATTGGGGTGTTCCTCTATTTTGTCTCTTCGCTGTCCTTCTTCTGGAGCGACAAGAAGCATTTCGTCCTTCTCTCGCGCAAGGTCCTCTACGTGGAGATAGCCGTTTCCTTTGAGTTTTTCATGCTCGGCTACGTCATCCAGTTCATCTATTCGTTACAAGGTTTCACTAGCAACTCGATGTCTTTCATTCCCTTCATTATCTTCTGCTTCATCGCCCTGCCATATTCCATCTTCAAAGGCCGCTTCGACGTGGCGAATGGTCTTGTGGAGGCCCCGAAGAAAGGCCGTCACCTCATCGAGAACCTTGAACCGCTCATTTATCTTGTCCTCGTCACCGCCGTGACGGTCATTTCCCTTTTCTTCAATATCATAAATGTTCACTTCACTTCCATGGCCTACTCCGAGGACATCCAGCTGACGGGTTTCAAGCTTTTGACCGATTACCCCTCTTTGGGCTCGGGATACCAAGCCATGGCTTTCGGGGTCATCCTGATGCTCATCTGCTCGGGAATCGGCCTTTTCCTGTGCCTCTCGGCCTTCTTCTCCCACTATCGGCATTTCGGCAACCTTTCGAAGGCCGTCACCTTCGTCAACGCGTTCTTCATCTTCCTCTTTGGCATTTCCGGCCTCTACTTCTCCATAGCCACCGAAATAACGGAACAAACCACGCTGGAGGTCATCCAGTTTTACAACCCCGGGTTCAGTGCCACCTATTCCTATTCGATTAGGTCCGACGTTTTCTATTGCCTTATCATCGATGTCGCGATCATTGCGGTCATGATGGTGCGAAAGGCCCTTAACGGAGAGAAAGGCAATCTCCAAGTCGAGGCCGCCAGCATCCAAGGCGTTGGAGGCGGCGGTGCTTCCCCTCTCGGAGGCGGAGACGAGATCACGGAAACCAACTTCGATCCCTGCCCTGCCTTCTCTGAAATCGACTCCAAAGACGAACTGTTTGTCGAAGATTTAGCCAAGCGTCGGGCCCTGGTCGAGCCAGCCCCCTCCCTCGGCGGGCTGGTCCGGTTTGTCGTCCAATACGCCAAAGATTGCCGTCTCCACCTATCCTACAGTTACGAGGACATGGCCACCTTCGTCTCGGGCCTCGGAGCCTGCCGTTTAACCATCCTCCAAGGCATGTCGGGCACTGGCAAAACCTCTTTGCCGAAGATCTTCTCGGAAGCCATCGACGCCAACTGCGACATCGTTGAGGTCGAATCGTCCTGGAAGGACAAAAACGAGCTGCTCGGCTACTATAACGAGTTCTCCCGCAAATACACCCCGAAGAAATTCACCCAGGCCCTCTATAAGGCCGCCCTCAATCCCGAGATCCCGACTTTCATCGTTCTCGACGAAATGAACCTTTCGCGCATCGAGTACTATTTCTCTGACTTCCTCTCCCTCATGGAAAACGAGGAAGGGAAACGCGAATTGAAGCTTCTTAACATCAACCTGCGGGTGGCCGATAACGGGGTCGTCCGCGATTACCGCGTTCTTTCCGAAGGCCACACCATCAAGGTCCCGTCCAACGTCTGGTTTATTGGCACGGCCAACCGCGATGAATCGACCTTCGTCATCTCCGACAAAGTCTACGACCGCGCCCACACGATGAACTTCACGAAACGCGCCCCGAAAGTCCGCGATCATGACGATCCGATTCCCCAGAGGTTCTACACGGCCGAAACGCTTCTGTCCCTCTTTAATGCGGCCAAAGACAAGGGCACTTTCGATGCCGAAAACAACGAAACCATCAAAAACGTTGAAGCCCTGCTTTCTCCGTTTAACATCTCTTTCGGTAACCGCATCCTCAAGCAGATTGAGGATTTCGTGGACATTTACGAGGAATGCTTCGCCGGCAAGAACGTGGAAGCCCAAGCGGTGGAAACGATCCTGCTCAGCAAAGTCGTGAGCAAACTCGAGGTCAAAACCATCGACGACAAGGAAGGCCTCGTCAAGGAATTCTCCGATCTTGGCCTCAACCGCTGCGCCGACTTCATCAACAAGCTGAACGAGGATTGACATGCCTAAAACGCCTCGGCCCCATTCCGATGATTACCAACGCTTGGAAGCCGTGCTGAGCCCGGTCGCCCTTTTCGCCTCGAAGTATCAGAGCCTCACCATTCCGGAATATAACTACCATTCGGTCCATGACCTGGCTTTATTTTCCATTCAACCCGATTTGGATTTCCCTTCCCTCAAAGAGACCTGCGAACGGATCCAAAAAGTCCTTCCCGCCCTCAAGCGCATTTTCGCCAAACCCATCATCAACCTGACCGACTCCGATGACGTCCTGCCGGTTGAGACGGTCCGCATCATTAACCAAGCGACCATGCTCCACCTCGCGAGCCATACGGAAAATGTGGCCGACATCACGAAAAAAGGGTTGAAGCCGCAGAAGCTTCTGACCCGAATTTACCTCGACAACTATGGGATTTTCGAGAACCTGATCTTCTGCAATCTCGTCGATGAGATCCTTCGCTTTTCCCGCCACACCATCGCCTCGATTCGCGATCTCGTTTATGCTAACGAAACGATTGAGTTTAACCTCCTGGAACGGGTCAACCACCTGAATTATTTCCTCTCGATTGGTAAGCTCCACATGGGCTACATCCGCGACTTCGACAAATACTATGTGTTAGCCAAGGATCTTTACGCGGAGTTGCAAAGCGTCATCGGGGTGATTACCCCCCGCCTCCATAAGGCTGTCTATTCCGCCAACAAAATCCGGAACAAGAATCTGCCCCTCAAGAAGACCAACATTTTCCTGATGCAGAAGGACTACCACCAAGTTTATCTACTTCAGAAATGGCTCTTAGGCAAGAACGCTCCATCCGCCGATCAAAACGAGCCCACGGACATGCTGGCCCTAAACCGCAACTACTTCTACTATGTCGAGAACCTCTTGGTCTTTGCCCTCGAGAGTTTCAATTTCGTTCCCGCCGTCTCCTCGCGGGTAGACTTGGAGAATCTCTCGATGTCCTTTGTCTACAAAGGTTGGACCTGTCAGCTCTACGGCCTCAAGGGGCAAGGGCTGCTCATCCGCATCAAAAAGGACAAGGAAAGAACGATCCTCTTGGCTCCGGAAGCGGAATACGATCTCTATGATCCCCTCATGAAATTTGGAGTCGAGTATGGGGCTGACGAGGCCTTGGCCTGTACCCCCTATGAGAAGGAAATCGCAGATCCCAAAGCGGTCTTTCTTAGCCCGGAGAACGTGGAGTCTTTCCGCCGCCTTCAGCAGATCATCCTCCGCGGGATGATCTACTCCGACACGACGAGGGATGAATGCCCCTTCTGCGAAGGGCAGCTCTCTCACTCGCCCAAGAACGGAAGTTACGAATGCCCGACGTGTCACACCATCCTGAAGGAAGCCGTTTGCCCGTCCAGCGGCGCCTCGTATTTCTATACCCAGATTGCTGGCAAGAGAACGGATCAGGTTCGGGCGGGAGATTACAAAAAAGAGGACCAGTGGCTCTACCAACGCAAAGCCGAGGCCGTCATGCATTTCCGCAATATCACGCGGGTGACCGACAAAGGGGACATCATCTGCCCTTCGTGCGAGTCCATCCACAAAAACAAAGACTAAGCGCGTTTATTGGATAAACGATCCTATTCGTCGAGTCCTTTTTTGCCCGTCCAGTAACCGATGCCCCACACTTGGAAGGTGTAACGTTTGTCGAGTTTGCTTGTTTCGTAATCGACGTAATAGAGCCGTCCTTTCACGACGACGAAATTGGCGGGATAGTAATCGAGATTGACTCCGCCTTCATTAGCCTTTTTGGCCATCTCTTCGACTTCCGGGATGTAACGCAAGACGTCCTTTTTCCGTTTGAGCAGCTCGGCGATGGTCGGGCCTCTAAGGTATTGCTTAAGCACCAGTTCTTGCGAGAAATCGACATAGTAGCAGCGGGGCATCCGGATGTGGAGCTTATGGAGATATTCGTAGCAATCCCATTCCGCTTGGATTTTGTTGCCAAAGCGATAAAAGGACACTGGCTCATGGTGGATCTTTTTGATCACGTAGAAATGGCCCCCGCGTTTGCACAGGTAGGAATAGCCTCCCTTGCCGCGGCCGAGGAGCCTTTTCGCTTCGTATTTTTTGTTGTCGATCGTGAAGAACATCGCCGTAACCACTTTACACCCTTTCTCTCTTCTTGCGGCCTCACGAACTCCCTTTGCCGCCCTCCCCCTCGAATCCCGAGCCGATTCGCCGCATAATCTAACCATGAAAAAAATGAACGTGATTCTTGACTGCGACCCCGGGCATGACGACGCGGTCGCTTTGCTCTTAGCTGGCAAAGCCCCGGAAATCAATCTGCTCGGCGTAACCGTCGTCGCGGGCAACCAAACCATTGAGAAGACGACGAGGAATGCCCTTAACCTGTGCCAATACCTCGGCATCGACGTGCCCGTGGCCATGGGTTCGGCCAAACCTTTGCTTAAAGTCCCGGTCATTTGCCCGGAGATTCATGGCGAAAGCGGTTTGGATGGCTTCACGTTTCCTCCTTTGACCAAGAAGGTCGACCCTCTTGATGGCGTCTCCTTCATCGTGAAAACTTGCCTTAATAACCAAGACGTTATTCTCGTTCCGACCGGGCCCCTTACCAACATTGCCCGGGCCCTCATTCAGGAACCGAAAATCAAAGAGCACATTTCCAAAATCGTCCTCATGGGTGGCTCCATTGGGGCGGGCAACGTCACCCCAGCTGCCGAATTCAACATCTTCGTCGATCCGGAGGCCGCCGAGATCGTCTTCGCTTCCGGTCTTCCAATCTATATGAACGGCCTCGATGTCACGCGGAAGGTCCTATGTCTGCCCTCGGTCATTGAGCGAATGGAAGCGGTTGGCAACCGCGCCAGCGCTTTGTTCGGCGCCCTCATGAAGGCCTTTAACGCCAACCAAAAGAAGATCTTTTCTTGGATCGACGGCGGGCCTTTGCACGATCCGGTGACGATCGTGAGCCTGCTTGATCCCAGTGCTGTGACCTACCGCTACATGAATACGGTCATCGACGTTTCGAAGGGACCCAGTTATGGAAGGACGAATTGCGACCAATTCGATTACCTCCATCAAAAGCCCAATGCCTTCGTGGCTACCGAAATCGACGTGGATAAGTATTGGGAACAGATCGAAAGAGTGTTGAGGCTCTACCAATGAAAACCCTCTATATTCTTGGCAGTCTCAACATGGATTTGGCCATTTATGGTGAGAAAAACCCTGGAGCGGGCGAGACCGTCCGCGGCCATTCCTTTCGTACCGGAGCCGGCGGCAAAGGCCTGAACCAAGCCGTGGCCGCGAGGAAGCTCGGGATTCCAGTTCGCTTTTTAGGGGCCATTGGGCCCGATGCTTTTGGCCAGGAAATGAAAGAGACTCTCGCGAAAGCCGGGGTTGATGTTTCGGACGTGAAAACCCGTGACGGCATTTCGAGCGGCGTGGCTTTGATCGAAGTGGTGAAAGGCGAGAACCGTATCATGCTCGATCTAGGAGCCAACGAGACCATAACCACCGCCGAAGTGGATTCTTTCCTTAAAGACGCTAAGCCCGGTGATCTTTTTCTCACCGAGGGCGAGAACAATTTCGAAGCGACCGCCGCGGCGTTACGCGCCGCCCATGACAAAGGTTTGGTCACGCTTCTAAATCCCGCCCCGGCTGACCAGCGGTTCGTCTCGCTTTTGCCTTTTGTCGATGTCTTAATTCCTAACGAAACGGAATTTGCCATTCTTTTTGGTGGGGCCAATTTTGAAAACGCCAAAGACTTGCCTTCTGTCCCCACTCTTATCGTCACCTTGGGCAAGGAAGGCTCTTTTATCCAAACCTCTACCGAAGCCTTCCGCGAGAAGGCCCCTCAGGTCAATGCCATCGACACCACTGGAGCAGGCGATGCCTATTGCGGGGCTTTGGCCGCTTTCTTGGCTCTTGGGAAGAACGTTAGAGAAGCCGCTCATCTCGCCGGCCTTTACGCTTCCCTCAAAACCACGAAAAAAGGCACCGCTATCGCGATGCCCACTTTTGAAGAATTCGCTTCGTTCTTGGAAGCAACCAAAGCTTCCTAATGGGATTATTTGTCCCAGAACTGTTTGACCCCACCGTAGGAAGTGGCGCAGGAGAAGCCCCGGATCTCCGGAGTGTTGTCGAGTTGTTTGCTTAATACTAACTGAGCGAAATAGATGATGTTCCTTAGTATCCATAACGAAAGGTAGCAAACTTTCCAATCTTCCTGATTCTCGGAGTTTTTGAGCACCAGGCGGGCTTCGCGCGTGGAATCGACTAGGAAATCATCTTCGTCAAAAGGCTTTTCAGCCCGTGGGAAGACATGACCATAATGGATGGACCAGGTGGTGTAGTTGGGGTGCGAGATATACCAATCGACCATTCGGTTCCAAAATGTCTCAAAACCAACATTTTCTTTGCCAAGCAACTGAGAGATCACGACGGCCACCTCGTCAAAGATGCGGTGGTTCGCGATGGAAATAAGATTGTCTTTGCTCCGGAAGTGATCGTAAATGACGAATTCGGAGATGCCGCAGAGCTTGGCAATCTCTTTCGTCGAAAGGCGGTTGGCCCCGTTGGAGGAACCAATTTGAATCGTCGCATCAATGATTTTCTCATCGATGTTGTCGAGGTGCCTAAATGACATATAAAGTGGTGTTTCTCTTGGTGTTGCAAATGGTTCTAGCAACAAATAACAATTATTGCACAACAACGGAGAAATATTAACCGCTATTTATGAGCAAAACGTTTTCGAACCCTTTTACTTAACACATTTTAGCAATTTAATCAAGAATGCCGAAGAAATAGGACTTGTTGGCCCTTTGCAATGACAAAAAGGGTCATTTGTGGCTTTGGCATAAAGGGGCACGAACAATCGAAGAAACGCCATGGCAAATGGCACCACTTTTAAGGTCATTTCACGCCGATTTTGATGCCGTAAAACCCGGTATTAAAACACTGGATAAATTGATGAAGAAAAATGCACAGTTCATCATTTTTTTCTTTGCGTGCTCGCGCCCACCAAACGGGAATATACTATCTTCATGGATTTCTCCGGTTGGGAAAAACTCTCTCTCCTAGATTTTGATGACAACCTCACCACGACTTTATTCACCGCGGGTTGCAATTTCCGCTGCCCTTTCTGCCATAATTCATCGCTCGTTCTCGATCCGGCACATTCGCCGCGCACCGCTTGGTCGGAGATCATGGACTACCTTCGCCAGCGAAAGAACATTCTCGACGCTGTTTGCGTCACCGGCGGCGAGCCGACCTTAATGCCCGACCTCGAAGAAAAACTGCGGGACATCAAATCTCTCGGTTACCTCGTCAAACTTGATTCCAATGGCTCCAATCCGGGTCTCCTCAAGAGACTCGTTGACCTCAAGCTCGTCGATTACGTCGCCATGGACATCAAGAACAGCCCCGCCAAGTATCCGATGACCGTGGGGACCACGGCAGTCAAAATGGATGACATCAAAGAATCGGTCGCCTTCTTGATTGGCGGGTCTACGCCCTACGAATTCCGCACGACCGCCATCGAGGAATACCACACCCTCGAAGACTTTGAGGCGATCGGCAAGTGGCTCGCTGGAGCCAAACGTTATTACATCCAACGTTACATCGATAGTGAGAACTGCATCAGTCATGGTCTTTCCATGCTCAGCAAAGAAAAGGCCTTGGAAGCCAAGGCCATCATCAGTCAATACGTCGAATCGGCTGCTCTACGCGGTTACGATTGAGCTTTCCTAAACAGATATTGAGCCGCTGAGAGGCTCGCGATCGCCCCATCGTTGCAGGCGGTGGTAAGTTGACGCCAGGTTTTGTCCCGGCAATCCCCGGCCGCAAAGACGCCCGGGGTTTTCGTTGCCATATTCTCATCCGTTAGGATGTAGCCTTTCTGAAGGTTTACTACGTTGGAGAACCTTTCATTATCCGGTACTTGGCCGATGGCCACGAAGGCTCCGGCGCAGACAAACTCCTTCTTTTCCTTCGTTTTGGTATCGGCGAAGGTGACGGAACGGAGCTCTTTGTCGCCGTTAAAGGATACACCGGAGAAGTTATGGAAGATTTCGACGTTCTTGAGGGAGAGAAGCCCTTTGACCAGCAGTTCATCGGCGAAGAAGCGATCGAAAAGGGTCACGACCGTGACTTTGGTGCAATAGCCGGAGAGCATGATCGCGTATTGGAGGGCGCTGTTGGCGTCTCCGATCACGACCACTTCTTTTCCTTCGTAGAACGGTCCGTCGCAGACGGCGCAATAGCTGACCCCATGGCCGAGGAAACGGTCCTCGCCCTCGAGGTTGAGCTTCCGGTGTTTGACGCCGGTGGCGATGATTACGCTGCCGCCTTCATAGATGCCGAAATTGCCGACCACCTTGAAGTAACCGTCGACCGGTTCGATGCGGAGTGCTTCGTCCAGTTCGTATTGGGCCCCAAGATCGGTGATCTGATTGAATAAGGCGCTAGAAAAATCCATCCCGGAGATTACTTTCTGGGAAGGATAGTTTTCTACGCGGGGCGAATCGGCGATCTGGCCGCCGAAGTTCTCTTTTTCGATGAGGAGTACGCTTTTCCCGGCCCGTATAGAATAAAGGGCGGCCGTCATCGCGGACGGCCCACCCCCGATGATGAGGATATCAGGCCGCATTGTTGCCCTTCGATTTCTCGATGAAGCCACGAATCAACGAGGCGTTTTCGTAAATGTCATAAGAATCGCCGTGCGGAACTAAGAGGGTCGGGGCTTTCGTGACGCCAAAGGCGATGGTGGTGTCTTTCTCCGCCGTCGCGTCGATGTTGCGGTACTTGATGCCTTCTTTGTCGAGCATCATCTTGGCCATTTTGCAGTTCGGGCAGGTGGGGGAAGTGAAAAGCATCAATTCCGTGACTTTCGGGGCTTGTCTTTTTTCTTCCTCGCAGGTGCACTCCTCGTGCGGCTCGGCGTTATGGAGGCCGCTCGCGTTGAGGTCATAGGCCTTGCGATCTTTGAATTCTTGGGTCTTGCCCTCGTTCCAGTTTTTGACCGGGCGGTAGTAGCCGGTGATGCGAGAATAGACTTCGGTGTCCTTGCCGCAGATGGGGCATTTCCAGACTTCGCCAGAGATGTAGCCGTGATCTTGGCAAACGGAGTAGGTCGGGCTCATCGTGTAATACGGAAGCTTATAGTTCTCGGCGATCTTCCGCACGAGCTTCATGCAGCTTTGGTAGTTCGGAAGCTTTTGGCCGAGGAAGGCGTGGAAAACCGTTCCGGAAGTGTAGAGGGTCTGGAAGCGGTCTTCGATGTCGAGGGCCTGGAAGATGTCGCTGGTGTAGCCAACCGGCAAATGCGAGCTGTTTGTGTAATAAGGGGTTTCCCCGGCTTTGCCCGCGGTAATGATGTCCGGATAGCGTTCCTTGTCATGTTTGGCGAGGCGATAAGCGGTTGACTCAGCCGGAGTGGCCTCGAGGTTGAAGAGGTCGCCGTATCTCTCCTGATAATCGGAAAGGCGGTTCCGCATATGATTCAGAGTCTCAATGGTGAAGAGCTGAGCCTCGGACTTGGTGAGGTCTTGGCTGATCCACCGGGCGTTCAGGCACGCTTCGTTCATGCCCACCAGGCCAATCGTCGAGAAGTGGTTCTTGAAGGACCCGAGGTAGTGGTGGGTGTAAGGATAGAGGCCCCCGTCGAGAAGGGCAGTGATGGTCTTGCGCTTGGTGTCGAGCGAGCGGGCGGCAACGTCCATCAGGTGGTCAAGGCGGGCAAAGAAATCCGCCTTGTTGGTGGCTAGGTAAGCGAGGCGAGGCATATTGAGCGTCACGACGCCGATGGAACCAGTCGATTCGCCCGAGCCGAAGAAGCCGCCGCTCTTTTTGCGGAGCTCGCGAAGATCGAGGCGGAGGCGGCAGCACATCGAGCGGACGTCGGAAGGCTTCATGTCGCTGTTAAGATAGTTGGAGAAATACGGGGTGCCGTATTTGGCGGTCATGGTGAAGAGAAGCTGGTTGTTCTCATTTTCGCTCCAGTCGAAATCCTTGGTGATCGAGTAGGTCGGGATCGGGTATTGGAAGCCGCGTCCGTTGGCGTCGCCTTCGATCATGACCTCGATGAAGGCCTTGTTGACCAAAGCCATCTCGTTTTTGCAGTCTTTGTACTTGAACGGCATCTCTTGGCCGCCGACAATGCAGTTAAGTTCCGCCATATCATCGGGGACGTTCCAGTCGAGGGTGATGTTGGTAAACGGAGCCTGCGTGCCCCAGCGGGAGGGGGTGTTGACGCCATAGATAAAGGATTGGATGGCTTGTTTGACTTCTTTGTAGGAGAGGTTATCAGCTTTGGCGAAGGGGGCGAGATAGGTATCAAAGGAACTGAAAGCCTGAGCGCCGGCCCATTCGTTTTGCATGATGCCGAGGAAGTTGACCATTTGGTTGCATAGCGTCATAAGGTGCCGCGCCGGAGCAGAGGTGATCTTACCGGCGACTCCGCCGAGACCTTCTTTGATGAGCTGTTTGAGCGACCAGCCGGCGCAGTAGCCGGTGAGCATGCTCAAATCGTGGATGTGCATGTCCGCGTTGCGGTGGGCATCCGCGACTTCTTTGTCATAGATCTGGCTGAGCCAGTAGTTGGCCGTGACGGCTCCGGAGTTCGAAAGGATAAGACCGCCGACGGAATAAGTGACGGTGGAGTTTTCCTTCACCCGCCAGTCATTGACCTTAAGGTAGTTGTCGACGACGGCGGCGTAGTTGAGCTCGGTGTTCTTGATTTCGCGAAGTTCCTGGTGCCGTTTGCGGTAATCCATATACGAACGCGCGACGGCAACGTAATTGCCTTGGATGAGAACCGTCTCGACGCTGTCTTGGATGTCTTCGACTTTGACGACGCCATCCTTGATCTTCTTGTTGAAATCGGCGGTGACGCGAATGGCTAACAGCTCAAGGATGTCATCAGTGACTTCCTGATGTTCTTGCGCGAAAGCCTTGCTCATGGCGTTTTCGATCTTTTTGAGGTCGAAATCGACAATGGAATTGTCTCTCTTTTGGACTCTGATCATGGTGTGGTGCCTCTATTATTTTCCTGGTGCTTGGGAAAGGAGCGATCCTAACAATTCGGGGGTACGAAAAACTCTATGACCTAGGAATTGGAGTATTTAGGGGTGGACGCTTTCGCTTCCTCTCCGCCCTTGCGTTGATAATCATATCTATTACGGGGTAAAAATCAAATCAAATTGGCTAATGGGAAAAATGACAGGTTTTTGGCCCTTTTGGGAAAAGCGTTTTTGTCCACAAAACAACTGTGGAAAACATCGATAGTAGGTGGGCATCTTTCGAGGTCAAAAATGTCAATTTCGATTGGGAATAATTTTGACAGTGTCTAATAAAAACCAATCCCAATAACCCCTCATCGAAGGAACACACTATTTACAATTTAATGGTCATTTCTTTTTGTGGATAACTCTTTTTTCCGATTCGCTTAGAAGGCAACGGGGAAAACCGAAAATTTGTAAGAAGATTTCGCTCTAAACTTGGCACCTCGTTTGTCAGCCCTCCGATCCCTGTGCTATCGTTTATTTAGAAAGCGGAGGGCTTTTATGGCAGCTAAAAAAGTCGTAGTTTCGAAGGAAGTGTTGAAGAAAAATGGCGAAAACATCAAGAAAAAAGGCGGAGGAATCATTAAGGAATTCGTCGCCTTTATCAACCGCGGAAGCGTCGTTGATCTCGCCGTTGGCGTCATCATCGGCGGAGCCTTCAGCGCCATCGTCACGGCGGTGGTGAACATCTTTCTTAGCTTATGCACCTGGGCGGTTCCAGGAGGCCTTACTGGCCTCGTCACCGTCCTTCCGGCTGCCAACCCTGGTCAACAGGGAGTCGCCGGTATTGGCCAATCCTTTACCGACATAACGGACGCCACGATTAAGTTCGCGGCCGCTCAGGGCGTTACCATCACCAAGGATTCGGCGACCTTCATGCAGTTCCAGGACGCTTTACGCAATCAGTACACCGCTCGCGGAACCACTTTTTTCTTCAACGGTTCCGCCCTCATCAACTGGGGTACACTTCTTAACGCCGTCATTTCCTTCTTGATTATCGCTCTCGTTCTCTTCGCGATCCTAAAGGCCGTCAACCGCTTTAGAACTGCCAAAGAAGAGCTCAAGGCCAAAGCCCAAGAGGAATTCTACAAGCTCCATCCGGAGCAGAGACCAGCCCCCGTCGTTCCGGGAACCCCGGCTCCGACCCAAATGGACATCCTCCTTCAGATTCGGGACGAGCTAAAGAAGCAAAACTCTCCAAAGTAGGAATCGATATCACCATAGCCTCTGCCCTAAACGCGGAGGCTTTTTTATTCGTTTAAGATCGGACCTTTAAGCGTGAGGAGAACATCTTTGGCCCTCTTAAGATAAAATAGGAAACGTGGAAAAGAAAAAGTACAAAGTTAATGGGATGTTCTGCGCCGCTTGCCAAAGCCATGTGCAGAAGGCTGCCGAGAAGGTTCCCGGCGTCACGGAGGCGGAAGTCTCTTTGCTAACCAATTCGATGATTGTGACCTTTAATGAGAAAGCCAACGACAAAGCTATTTCGAAAGCGATTGCCGCCGCTGGCTATTCTGCTGTGCCAGATCTCGATGAGACATATGCGTCCCGTGTCAAAGAGCGGGCCAAGGCCCTTCGGAAGACCTTGACTAAGCTCCTGGTCAGCATTTCCTTCCTCGTGCCTTTGATGGCCATCTCCATGACCATGATGTTCGCGATGAACCTCTTCCCTGTTTACCAGATGGTTTATTGGGTCGGCGCTCAAATGGTGTTGGCCCTCGCCATCATCATCGTTTATTTCCCTTACTTCATACATGGAACGAAACAGCTCTTCCAAGGTCACCCGACCATGGAAACCCTCATCTCGGTGGGCAGCGGTGTCTCCTTCATCTATGGAACCTATGCTTTTATCTGGATGATAATTGCCACCGTTTCGGGCGACGAGGCCACCATCATGACGTGGGCTATGAACCTCTATTTCGATGGGACGGGAATGATTCTTGCTCTCGTTTCTATAGGAAAATACATTGAGGCTTTGGCCAAAGCGAAAACCACTTCGAGTTTGGAAAGACTTCTTTCTTTGGCCCCCGAAAAAGCTTTACTCATTTCCGAGTCAGGCCCCATCGAGGTGGCCGCCTCGTCTTTGCGGGTCGGAGACCTTTGCTTAGTTAAGGGCGGCATGCGGGTCCCGAGCGACGGGATCATCACCAAAGGGAATGGCCATTTCGAAGAAGCGGCTATCACCGGCGAAGCTTTACCGGTCTTCAAAGACCTTGGGGCTAAAGTCATCGGAAGCACCTTGCTGACCAGTGGGGCCATCGAGATGAAGGTTACCGAGGTAGGTGGCGACACCACGATTTCGAAGATCGTTCGCCTTGTGGAAGAGGCGGCTGCCAGCAAGGCCAAACTCGCCCATCTGGCGGATACGGTAAGTTCCTATTTTGTCCCTGTGGTTTTGGGTATCTCTTTGGCCGTTCTTTTGGGGTGGGGTTTAGGTACCACCGATTGGTCACTGGCAGTCAATATGGCGGTGTCGGTTTTGGTGGTCTCGTGCCCGTGTGCTTTAGGCCTTGCCACACCGGTCGCGGTTATGGTCGGAACCGGTCGTGGAGCGGAGCATGGTATCCTAATCAAAAGCGCTTCGGCCTTTGAGGACCTCGCGAGAGTCGATACGATCCTTTTGGACAAAACAGGAACCATCACCACGGGGCATTTTGCAGTGAAGGATTTCGCCGTTTCGGTTGACAAAGACAAAGACATGATTTCGACCGGTCTAATCTCCCTCGAATCCCTCTCGAGTCACCCCCTTTCCGAAGCTACCGTTATCTACCTGAACGAATCTGGATATAAGCCGGTAGACGTTGAGGGCTTTCAGGAAGAAGCGGGCTCAGGGATCCAAGGGGTGGTCAAAGGAAGACATTTTCTAATTGGAAATAAGGGGTTTTTGCAAAAATATTTGGTTCAAATCCCCTCTACAATCACTTTTCCAGGATCCACTACTATCTACATTGCGATAGATAAGATTTATGGGGGATATTTGGCCTTTGAAGACACCCTTAAGGAAGGCGTAAAAGACGACCTCTTCCGCCTCCAAAAAGATGGGTACGAACTTGGACTCGTCACCGGTGATAACGAAGCGAGCGCGAAAGCCTTGGCTAATGAGGTTTCATTGACGAAAGTCTTTGCTTCCGTAAAACCCGATGGGAAAATGGCTTTGGTTCAAAGCCTCCAGGCTCAAGGGAAGAAGGTTGCGATGGTGGGCGATGGTATCAATGACGCCCCCGCCTTGGAGCAGGCCGACGTCGGCTTGGCCATCGGAAGCGGGACGGATATCGCCATTGATTCCGCGGACATCGTTTTGGTCAAGAGTTCGCTTGAAGATTTGGTCATCGCCACGAAGCTGTCCAAGAAGGTAGTGGGGAACATCAAACTCAACCTCTTTTGGGCCTTCATTTATAACATCGTCGGAATCCCTTTAGCGGCCGGTGTTTTCTACCTCAGTTGGGGGTGGCAACTGAACCCCATGATCGCCAGCGCCTTCATGGCCCTCTCCAGTGTTTCGGTGGTCCTCAATGCCCTTCGCCTCAAATGGGTAAAACTGTAACCTGGTTTTTCTTTCCGTGAGGTCTTTCCTTTCCGCGGTCGTAGTAGAATAATTACACCATGTTAAGAAGAGTACCGTTTGAGAAGATCGAAAACTTCCGCGACCTCGGAGGCTATTCCGCCGCGTATGGCGAGACGAGCTTTGGGGTCGTTTATCGTTCCGGGACGCTCGCCGATGCCACCCCATCTGACTTGGACCGAATGGCCAGTCTTGGGATCAAATCCATCATCGATATTCGGTCGGATAATGAGAAGAAAACCAAACCGGACAAAACCAAAACCGACAAGCGTTTCACCGAGTATGAATTGTCCGTCAACGGCAACGGGCGCGTTCCGGTGAGCCGATTCGACCAAGAGGCTTCTTACATCGAAATGCTGGAGGAGCCCTCTCAAGCGCGTAATATTTTTCTGACCTTGGCGCATTGCGAAAAACCTTGCGTGATCCATTGCTCGGCTGGAAAAGACCGGACCGGCGTTTTCTGCTTCATTCTCCAATTAGCTAACGGGGTTCCCTTCCATGACGCGAACGCCGACTACCTGCTTTCCTTTCCTTACCTCACCCGGTTGACAAGAGAGACGAGAAGAAACTATCCGAACTTTCCGGAGCCCGTTTTGACTCCCAGCATTACGTTCTGGAAACGGGTCATGGCCAAGTTCAATAAGCGGTGGGGAAAGATCGACGATTATTTCAATTCGATCGGAATTAACGAAGATGATTGCGTTCTTCTCGAAAACCTTTTGGGTATCCAGGAAAAGAGTTGCGGCGCGGTTGTGTTCCATGGCAACGATATTCTCGTCGAGCATATGAGGCAGGGTCATTACAGCCTTCCGAAAGGCCATGTCGAAAAAGAAGACGCGAATGAAGAAGCTACCGCCCTTAGGGAGATTCGTGAAGAGACGGGCTTGGAGGCGATCATTCTCGCCCCCGAACGTTTCGTCATCGATTACTCACCGAAGCCTGGAGTGGCCAAACGCGTGTCGTTCTATATCGCTTCAAGCCAAAAAGCGGAAACCGTTTGCCAACCCTCGGAAGTCGCCGGCATCTATTGGCTCGCCCCGAACGATGCCGTCCGAACCGTCTCCCATGAAAGCGACAAGAAAATCATCGTCTGGGCTTGTGAGCGTAAAGCGGAATTAGGCCTTTAATAAATCGTTTTGATAATGTAGTCCGCGTAAGCTCCGGCCACGTTGATACCGGTGACTTTTTCGACTCCCTCGATGAAGGCGTTCGAATTCACCTCGTCGAGGATTGGCTCTCCGGAGGGGCCCTCCAGTAGATCGACTCCGCAGTAATCGAGTCGAAGGATCTTGGCGGCTTTTTCCGCCATTTCGATATAAGGTTTTGGCATCTCGACGTTTTCGCCATGGCCGCCTAAACCAATGTTGCTTCGGAAGTCTCCGTTATCGCTGGATCTCTTCATCCCGGTCACATACTTGCCGCCCACCACGATGAGGCGGAAGTCATGCCCGCGGCTCGAAGAAATGAATTCTTGGTATAGATGCGGGGAATGGCCAAGTTCTCGTTCTTTCTTGACCAGTTCTTCGTGATTGTTGATGAGGAAGACCTGACGCCCGAGGGAGCCGTAATTCTCCTTGGTCACGAAAGGAAAGGACAGTTCCTTCTCGAGGTTGTTCAGGAAGTCGAGATTCTCTTCAGTTGAATAATTGAGGGGCCCCGAAATGGTCTTGGGCATTTTGATGCCCTGGTTGGCCAGCGCCAAATGGGTCAACATCTTGTCATCGCAGAGTTCGATCGAACGGGCCGAATTGTAGAGGCGGAGGCCCTTCATCTCCAGCATGTAAGAGGCAAAGAGGTCTTTATCCAGATAAAGGACGAAATCCACATCGGGCTTCGTGCCCGAGAGGTTGCCTTTGGAATCGATATAAGAATAAATCTGGGCATTCGTGGCGAGCTTAAGAACCACGCCCCGCTTGGCTAGTTCCTCGGTCATCCTTTCGTAGAAGTGCATGGCGCCCGGAAGGATCACGTAGGCGTTGACGATGGCTAATCCGTTTTTCATGGTTCCATTATCCCCCAATCTAAGAAAATGAGGCACAAAAGAGGTGCGTAGAAAAATGACATAGAAATGGTATAATAATGACACTATGAAAAAAATCCAACCCATCACAGCCCTTCGGGACACCACCAAACTTGAATCCGATCTATCCGCTAACGGTGGTTGTCTTTTCATCACGAAGAACGGCTATTCCGACTTCGTTATTCTCTCCCCTGACGAATATGAGTGTCTCACCTCGGATAAAAGGCTAACCTTCGTCTCTCCCGAATGCCAAAAGAACCCACTCAAAGCCCATCACTCGGCCCTTTTCTCCGATCCTTTGGGCTTTGTGCGAACCCGCGCCGAGTCTTTGCATATTGAGGTGTGCGGGATCTCTCACAACATCAAAGAAATCGAAGACGCGGTGGAAAGAGCCGAAAAAGACAAGGTTTCTATCCTCGTTCTACCCGAGCTTTGCCTCACGGGCTACACGGCCGAAGACATGTTCATGACCTCAACCCTCCAAAATAAGGTTTTTGGGGCCATCAAAGAAATCACTACTTTCAGCGCGAACCGCGAGGTCTTCTTCGTCTTCGGCGCCCCGCTCATCTATGGGAACGCCATCTATAACTGCGCGGTGGTCATCCAAAAGGGCAAAGTGCTCGGAGTCATTCCAAAAAGCCATCTGCCCAATTATTCCGAATTCTATGAGAAACGGCACTTCACCGAAGCCCCGAAAGAAAACGGCATTATCGACATTGCCGGGGAAGAAATCCCTTTTGGGACCCGGCTGCTCTTTGTTGATGAGAATTATCCCGATCTCAAAATAGGGGTGGAGATTTGCGAAGACGCCTGGGTGCCGGATACTCCGAGCACCGTGGCGGCGAAGAATGGCGCCGACGTGATCCTTAACCTTTCGGCCTCCAACGAGGTGGTAGGCAAAAAGGAATTCCGAGAAAACCTCATTAGTTCCTTGTCCGCTCGCCTTTGCTGCGCGTACCTTTACGCCAGCGCTGGAGAGGGTGAAAGCACAACCGATCTAGTTTTCTCCGCCCATGACATCATCGCGGAGAACGGGAAGATCCTTGGTGAGACCCGTCTTTTCGGGGATGGGATTATCACCGCGGACATCGATATCGAAAAGCTCATGGCCGAGCGGCGGAAGATGACATCGTTCGGCAACGCCGAGTACGCCACTTATGATGTGGTGTATTTCTCCATGCCCCTATCCAAGCCCCTTGTCCTTAAAAGACACTATCCCCAGAACCCTTTCATCCCCGAGGAAGCCGGGATTAACCTCGAACGCGTCAGTTTGATTCTCTCCATGCAGGCTGCCGGGCTCGCCAAACGGTTGTCCGCCATCCACTGCAAAGTGGTCTTGGTGGGTCTCTCCGGCGGGCTTGATAGCACTTTGGCTTTGCTCGTCTGCTACGAGGCCTATAAAAAGCTTGGCTATGACTTCAAAGGCATTCACGCCGTCACGATGCCGGCTTTCGGCACCAGCAAACGGACCCATGACAACGCCAAAGACCTGGCTAAGGCCATGGGCATCTCCTTCGAGGAGATCAACATTAAGGATTCCCTCATCCAGCATTTCCAAGACATTCACCATAGCGAAAAGGACCGTAACCTCACTTATGAGAACGCCCAAGCCCGCGAACGGACCCAAGTCCTCATGGATTACTCGGGCGATTTAGGTGGCATTATGGTCGGAACCGGCGACCTATCTGAGCTCTGCTTAGGCTGGACGACCTTTAACGGGGACCACATGTCCATGTACGGGGTGAATGCCTCAATTCCGAAAACCCTCGTCCGTTATTTGGTGTCAGGATACGCTTTGCTCCATCCGGAGTTCGCCGGACCTCTAAATGATATAGTCGCGACCCCCATCAGCCCGGAACTCTTACCCACCGACGAAAAAGGGGAAATCGCCCAAAAAACCGAGGACAAGATCGGCCCTTACGAGCTCAACGACTTCTTCATTTACCATTTCCTGCGGTTTGGTTATCGTCCGGTTAAGCTCTTCTTTTTGGCCCAACAGGCCTATCGAGGCGTCTATGATGACTCCACGATCAAGAAGTGGCTGCGCGAGTTCCTCAATCGCTTCTTCCACAATCAGTTCAAACGTAGCTGCTTGCCCGACGGAGCCAAGGTCGGAACGGTGGCAATTTCGCCTCGCGGAGACCTCCGGATGCCGAGCGACGCCACGGCTGCCGAATACCTGGCCGAAGTCGACGCCTTATAAATAAATCCTAATTTGGCTGTAAGGAGGTTAAGATAACCACATGGAAAAAGATGTCATCTCGTCAGAAAAACCCGTTAAACCGGATCCCAAGAAGAACCTTGTTTTGGAAATCCTCCGCTTTGCCATCGTGGGCGGCGGGGCTACCATCATCGATTTTTGCTTTGGCTTAGCCGTCAAGGCCATCATCGGAGGACGGCTTGACCAGTTTTGGATTGAAACCTTGGCCGTCATCGTCGGCTTCTTAGTGTCGACCGTCTTCAATTATTTCCTTTCGGTGATTTGGGTCTTCAAGAACGTCAACAACGAGAAGCGGCTCAAAACCCGCATGCAAATGCTTCTTTTCGTGGTCTTCTCCGCCGTCGGGCTCGGAATCGGTATCGGCCTGCAGAATCTAGGCGCCTATGTGTGCATGTCTTCCTGGTCCATCGATATTTCTAACATCGGCTTCACCACCGTGTTCTCGCAGAACGCCGGGGCGTTTTGGTCCTATGCGGTGGTGTTCGTGATTAAGACCACCGTGACTTTGGTCTATAACTACCTCTCCAGGAAGTTCTTTCTCTTCCCGGCCCCAAAGCAACCCAAAAACGTCTAAAAGTCGGAATATTGCTTAAGGACTAAACCCTTCTTTCCGGGGTCTAGTCCTTTTTCTTATATTTTTTCCGATAGGCTTGAACGATCTTATTGCTGCTGCGGTAGCGAATCCGGGGCAGGATGTAGCGGAAGAAAACTAGGAGCACTACCAGCAAAGCGACTGAGAAGGTTACGGTGAAATCGATCCAGTTCATAATCCCACGACCTCCCAACCAGCCAGGCCCCAGGCGATGAGGCCAAAGATACTGGAAACGACATAGGCCCAGCCCAGTTCGAGCCCGATGGCTTTGACCATCATCTTCCAGCCACCCAACTCTTTTTTCATGGCCGTTAAGGCTCCGATGCAAGGAGCGCTAAAGAGGTTGAACACCATAAAGCTATAGGCCGCGAGGGGTCGCGTGGCGAAGAAAGAGAAAAGCGAGCCGGGCACCGTCATGGCGGTGGCGATGTTGCCTCCGGCAATGACCGAAAGGGAAGAAATCACCTGTTCTTTGGCGATGAGACCTTGCATGGCGCTCACGGTAGCGCCCCAGCTATACACCCCACCCCACGCGGGAATGAAGAGGTAAGCGATGCCCTTCCCGATGTCGGCCAGCATCGAACGATCTATCTGGGTTGCCGCTCCCGCAAGAAGGGAAGAGGGACCAATGTATTCCATTGACCAGGTGAATCTCGTGAGCGTCCAGACGGCGAGGGAACAAAAGAAGATGACCGTGGCGGCCCGCTCGACGAAAGACCAGGTTTTCTCGCCCACCTCTTTGAGGGTGTATTCGGGATTGGGCCACTTGTAAGCGGGCAGTTCGCTGATGAAACTCGTGTCCCCCTTTTGATGGTTGAGGGCTTTGAGGATTAAGGCGCTAATGAGGATGATGGCCAACGAGAGGAAGTAGAGACTTAGGGAGATGAGCCAACCATAGGTGGGACTAATCACCGAAGCGAAGGCGGTGATGATCGGCAACTTGGCGCTGCAGGGGATAAAGGGCGTGAGCATGATGGTCATCTCGCGTTCCTTTTTATTCTCGACCGTGCGGGCGCTCATGATAGCCGGAACGGAGCAGCCCGTCCCGACGATAAATGGAATGATGCTTTTCCCCGATAGGCCGAAACGCTTGAAGATCTGATCCAGGAAAAAGGCGATGCGGTTCATATAGCCGCTGGCTTCGAGAATGGCCATCGCCAAAAAGAGGACGGAGAGTTGGGGAACGAAGGTTAAGACACTGGAGATGCCAGCGATCACTCCGTTTTGAATTAGGTCCGCCGCCCAGACGCTTCCTCCGGCGTTGACGATGCTCTCCCCGAGAAGAGGCCCGAGTCCCTTGATGTTGAAGGAAACAGTTTGATAGAGCACCGTGATTTCCTCGGAGCCATTAAACAGGGCATCGATAAAATCCGAGGTGAGGGAACCGGCTAGACCCACGGAGAGGAAGTAAACAACCGCCATAATGGCCACGAATAAAGGGATGGCCGCCCAGCGATTAAGGAAAACCTTATCAAGTTTGTCCGTAATGGATTCGGGCATGGCTTTTTCGGAGCAACACTCGGCTTTTAGTTTGGTCACGAAGTCATAACGTTGGTCGGCGATGATTTGCTCCGCGTCCATCCCGTATTGGGTTTCGAGGGCCCGAACTTCGTTATCGGTCGAGGTGTTGTTGAGGGCCAGGAAAAACGGATCGCGCTCAAAGAGTTTGACGGCGGCAAATTTGGGGTTCTTGGCTTCTTCCAGTTCGGAATTGAGATCCCCTTCCAAGTGATCGATTTCTCTCTGGATGTCTTTGGCGTAGATCTTTTGGTGGGGGTTTTTCTTGTAGGTCCCCTTGGAAATGACCTCAATCAACTTGTTGATGCCCTCGCCCGTTTTGGCACTGATGCGGATGACGGTGAGGCCCAGCATTTCGGATAACTTGTTCTCATCGATCGAAATGCCATTGGATTCGAGAATATCCGCCATGTTGAGAGCCACGATGACATCGGTCGATAATTCGGCTAGTTGGGTGGTGAGGTAGAGCGAACGTTCAAGAGACGTTGCATCGATGATGTTAATTAGGAGATCAGGATGGGCGTTGAGGCAAAAAGCTCTAGTGACTTTCTCCTCCTCGGTGTAAGGCGATAGTGAATAGACCCCCGGCGTATCGACGAGGCGGCAATCCGCCGTTCCTTTGATTTGTCCCTCTTTCCGCTCGATGGTTACGCCAGGCCAATTGCCGACCGTCGCATTCATCCCGGTGAGGGCGTTGAAAAGGGTGGTCTTCCCCGCATTTTGATTTCCGACCAATCCGATGGTTTTCATCATTCACCCAATACCTCGATGTCGATTCCTCTCATGTCCGCCCGCCTGAGGGCCAATTCGTACCCCCTCAGTTTGATGGAAACGGGGTCACCGAAAGGAGCGACTTTCTTGATCTCTACGACCACCCCTTTGGTGATACCCATATCCAAAAGGTGCCGCCGGAGGGCCGCGTTGTCATTATGAAAATCTATAACCATGGCCTTTTGGCCCTTATTGAGGTCGCTCAGGTGGCCGAAATCGCCTGGCTTAAGATTGAGTCTCCGAGTGTTGTCATCTGGATAGGACATAATCATTCTCCTGGTAAGTTAACCAATATTAACAAACCATGGATATAATACTTGTTGTTTGGGGCTAGTTCAAGTGGAACGGAAGAAAAGAAGAAATGATTTGGGAAAAGGTGTAATGTAGACCCGTATGCAAAAGAATTCCAAAGCGGTTGAGGACTATCTAGAATCGGTTCTTATTCTTGGCGAAAAGGGACTTTCTCCCTCCATCACCAACATTTCCAATGAGCTGCATGTTAGCAAACCGGCCGCTACACAAATGGCGTCCGAGTTGAAGGTTAAAGGCTTCATAAGCAAAGCTCGTTACGGCGAACTCACTTTGACTGCCGTCGGCGAAAGAGTCGCGAAAGAGGTTTATCACCGCCATAAGGTCTTGCGCAGTTACCTGGTTAGCATCGGGGTATCCGCAGAAACGGCGGCAGTGGACTGCTGCCAAATCGAGCACGTGATCTCTGACGAAACCTTTAACGCCATTGAAGGCCTTATTGATAAGAAGAGCTGAGAAAATGTCATTTTAAAGGCGGTTTAGACCGCCTTTTTTCTTTCTGTTACATCGAGAAAAGACTGAATCAATGGCACGAAAGGTTCGATAGCCAGTGGCTTTCTGCCAATGTTTAGACATGGAGAAGCCGAAAAAAGGAAATAAACATTGAATGATTTCCAAAAATGGCAATAATAAAAGGCAAATGTTGCACAGGAGGGTGAAAACCTATGGCAAAGTACACTAAAAAGGATATTTTAGACATGGCGAAAGCCGAAAATGTCCAATATGTTCGGTTGCAGTTCACTGACATTCTCGGAACCATCAAAGCGGTGGAAATTGCCGTCGGCCAACTTCCGGAAGCCCTTGACAACAAAATCATGTTCGACGGTTCTTCCATCGAAGGTTTTGTGCGGATCAAGGAAGCTGACATGTACCTGCGGCCGGATCTCGCGACTTGGATGGTCCTTGGCTTCGAGGACGGTTCCCATGGCAAGATCGCTCGTTTGATCTGCGACGTCTATACCCCCTATGGCAAACCCTTCCCGGGCGACCCCCGCTATATCCTTAAACAAGCCATTGCCAAAATGGAGGAAGCCGGTTTCGCGTCTCTCAACGTGGGTTTCGAACCGGAGTTCTTCCTCTTCAAACTTGATGACAAAGGCAACCCGATCATGGAGCCGATTGACCAAGCCTCCTATTTCGACCTGTCGCCGATCGACGGCGGAGAATACGTCCGGAGGGATATCGCCCTGGAATTGGAGAAGCTCGGTTTCGTCATTCAAACAGCGCATCACGAAGTCGCCCCTGGGCAAAACGAAATCAACTTCCGTTTTTCTAATGTCCTTCAGGCCTGCGATAACGTTCAGACGTTCAAACAGGTCGTGAAGTTCATGGCTCACAAGGATGGTTACTTGGCCTCGTTTATGCCAAAGCCGGTCGCGGGTATCAACGGCAGCGGCATGCACACCAACTGCTCGCTCGCCGACAAAGACGGAAACAACATATTCTTCGACGAGAAGGACCCGATGAAGTTATCTTTGGTCTGTCGTAAATGGATTGCCGGCATCATGAAACACGCCCGCGGCTTTGCCCTTCTCACCAACCCCATCGTCAACTCCTATAAGCGCTTGATTCCGGGATACGAAGCCCCCTGTTATGTTTGCTGGAGCGACGCCAACCGTTCATCCATGATTCGGATTCCGGCCACCCGTGGTCCTGGCACTCGCACCGAAATCCGTTGCGTCGATTCAGCGGCCAATCCTTACTTGGCTCTTGCGGCCATTCTCCTGGCCGGCCTTGATGGCATCAGTAACACCAAAGATGATCAATTGATTCCGCCGGTATACGACAATATTTTCTCTTTGACGGCGGAACAACGGTTTGCCCAAGGCATTCCCAATATGCCGGACAACCTTCACGAAGCCATCTTCGAGTTTAAGGCCGATCCCCTCATGAATGAGGTTTTGGGCGAGCACGCATATGGCAAATACCTTGAGGCCAAAGAGATCGAATGGGATGACTATCGTTCCCAAGTTACAGACTTTGAAATCAAGAGATATTTAACAAAGTAGTTTTCTAAATAAAATTTCCTTCGTTATCGGTAACAATCCTTTTTGGTTTAAACTATTAACATGCGTATCGCAATCATTGGCGGTGGAGCCGCTGGAATCTACTCTGCTCTGCTCCTTAAACAGGATAACCCGTCCTTTGAGGTCCACATCTTTGAGAAAGAAAAAAAGTTAGGTCGCAAGCTCTGCGCGACCGGCAACGGAAGATGCAATCTGCTTAACGCGGATCTGACCCCGGAAAAATATAACCATTCGACTATGATGAAAGGCGTTTTGGACGCCTACCCTTTTAGTTACCTTTGCTCGGTCATCAAATCTTTCGGAATCCCTTTGCACGACGAAGGCGGCTATCTCTATCCTGAAAGTTACAATGCCGTTTCCTATACCGATTTTCTCGTTGATCTGTTGCGGCAGTTCAAAGTTGACATTCATCTTGAAACCACAGTAACGGATTATGTGCAAAAAGCCGGTCAATTCCGAATTGTGACCCTAAACTGCATGGATTTTGGTTTTTTTGATAAGGTCATTTTGACGGTCGGGGGTTGCTCAACCCCCAATCTCGGAAGCGATGGCAGAACTTTTCCCGTTTTGGAGAAACACGGCTATCAGATTGTCTCCCTGCGCCCCGGCCTTTGCCCCATTAAAATCAAGAATCCCGGTTCCGTAAAATCACTATCGGGACTGCGTCGGAAAGCCCTGGTCACGGCCACCGTCTCCTCCCGCCGGATCTTTCAGGAAACCGGAGAACTGCTTTTTAAGGAAGATGGCCTATCCGGGATCGTCATTTTCAATCTAGAAAGCGCCTTGACTCGCCTGGGGGTTTTACCTCTCGCGGAAATCCATCTCGATCTTCTCCCCGACGAGACGCTCGAGAGTTTGTTCGGAGACCTTGTGGCCTTCCACCAAATGAATCCCAAGAGTTTCCTTTTCGGTTATTTCCCCGAAGCCTTAGTTTCATATTTATATAAAATTAATCATTTAGATAATCGGCCGCTTTCTGATACTGATCTTCGAACTCTTGCTCGCTCAATCAAGGACTTGAAATTCCTGCCAGCCTCTCCCTATTCATTTGAAAATAGCCAAGTGACTTTAGGCGGCGTTTCTTTCTCGGACGTAGGCCCTGGTTTGGAGTCCACCAAAGAGAAGGGGTTGTTCTTCGCGGGGGAGGTTCTTGACCTCGATGGCCTTTGCGGTGGTTACAATCTGACCTGGGCTTTGCTTAGTGCCCTCATCGTCTCCGAAGCCCTTCCGAAATAGGCTCTAGAACCTCTTTTTTTGGTTTTGGAAATAGTCCCGCATTGACTATCTTTACAAGATAGACTTAAATTAGTAAGTCGCATTTGGAGCATTCGTTTTTGAAGCCCCAAATCATCGCGAGGTAAAAATTCATGAAATACGGCAACACTTCTCGGACGCTCTCGTTGATTTTCCATCTCCTCATCGGTTTGGTTTTTGGAGCTCTCGGCCTCTATTACGGAGTCTTTGTGACCCCGCTGTATTGGACAGCCAATCAAGCGCTCTTCACGAATGACCAGGTTTTTGCTTTCAACTTCAACCTTGAATTGGCCGCGCTCGGCCTCAGCATGTTCCTCATCAGCATCTATGGTTTCATCCAAGCTGTGAAAAGCATCCTCAAGCCCTCGGATGACGAGCTCGTCGTCAAGAGCTTTGTCGCCTTCATCGCCGAAGGTTACGTCGGAGCCTTCTTCGCTTTAGCCAACGCCGCCATCTACTTCGATCTTCTCTCCTTTGGCAGTATCCCCTTCATCGTCATCATGGGCTTGCTTCTGGGTATCATCCTTCTCATCGCCGCCAACATTCCGATGGTTCGGATTTTCGACGGTCGCGATAGCAAGCCGCTTCTCTCTGGTCTTGCTTATTCCGCCAGCGTCTTCTTCGGCGTCTTGGCCCTTGAGCTTCTTGCCTCGCTCGTGGGCATTTGGTCCCGCGGAAGCAATGTCCTCTCCTTCAATTTCCAAGTCTCCTCACTACTGGGCTTTAGCTGCTTAGCCCTTGCCATTGCTGCCGTCCTCTCTCTTCTCGCCGGGCTCGTCATCGCCAGAAATAAAGGGGCCAAACCTCTTACTGTCGGCGGCTATCTCGCGAGCTTTGCCATCATGGTCGTCGGCGGAGTTGTGGCTGGAAATGGTGTCTTCGATCTTTACTTTAAGGATGTTGGCTCGGTCCATATGGAAAGCAAAACCCTGGCCTATACCGGTTTGGCTTACCCTGTTTGCTCCATGGTCTTCGGCGCGGCCCTTATCGGGGTTGGCGTCGCCTTCCTCATCTTCACCGCCAAGGACAGCAAAAAAGCCATCCCTGCCAAATAGTCACCTTAGAAACCAAAAAGAAAATGACCGGTCGATCCGGTCATTTTTTGTTCTTACTGATTATCTTTCGGGCAGGATTCGGGGGCGTCGTCGGGACGCTCGTCAACGATCTTGACCTTCTTCGAGAAGGTTTTCACCAGGATGTACTGGTCATACATTTGCAAGACTTCCGGAGAAGGGAATTCCAATTGGGTCTTCATCCGTTCCATGGCTTGGAGAGGGACGATGCGGTCGCTGGTCCTCATTTGGTTTTGGATCAGGCAGATCTCGTAGGGAACATCGAAGAGGACGAGGATGTGCTTATCGAAACGTGGGGTGTTCTTGAAGTAGTATTCCCGGAACCGATTCTCGAGGTTCGTCGCGTCTCCAATCACCGTCACCTCGTCCATTGTCTCGGCGTAATGGTTGATGGTGGCGAGGAAGATCTCCCACACTTCTTTTTCATGTTGGAAGTTGTTGACGGCGCCGAACCGCTCTTTGCGGATCTCGTCGCTGGAGACGATGAAGGTATTGGGGTATTCGCTCTTAAATTGCTTGGCCCAAGTGCTTTTCCCGGCGCCCGGGATGGCGGATAGAAGGATAAATGTTCTCATATCCATAAACTATAACTTTGAAGGAGGGGAATGTAACGGATTTCTCTTCCGCCTCCGGAAAAAGCCCTTTCAGATGGAGCGATGGCCTATGAAAAGGTTTAGAAGGATGTATAGTAATCTCGCGAGTACGCTATGAAGCACGCGCAACAAAAAGACTTAACGGTCGGCACGCCTTGGAAAGTGCTCCTGATCTTCTCCCTTCCAATCTTCCTCGGTAGCCTTATTTCAATGGTATACACGTGGACTGATGGGGTTTTTCTTGGTCAAATGGGCGAGGAAAATTTGGCCGCGGCCGGAGCGGCCGCCAACATCATTTACCCCGCGACCGTGTTCGCTCAAGGCCTGCCGGTGGGGCTCGGTAACTTCACGTCTCAACTTTTCGGCGCCAAAGATCAAAAAGGCGTCCGTCATAGCTATGGCGTTTCCATTATCATCATCCTCGTGGCCGGGTTGCTCATGACCATGGCCACCTTGCTCCTCGTGCCTTCTTTTTTACAAGCTGGCAACATCCAACCCGGCTCGGCCATCTACGATTACTCCCGGATATACATGTATATCATGCTCGGCGGTTTAATCGGGGCGTTTTTCATGTATTTCTTCCAAAGCTTCCTCCGAGCCATCGGCGATTCCGTTTTGCAGTTCTGGATCGTGGCCATTTATACCGCGATGAACATCCTGCTCGATTTCCTTTTCATTTTCGTCGGACATTTAGGAGTCATGGGATGCGCGATCGCCTTCGTCATTTCGACCGTGCTAATCTCGGTGGTCAGTTATCTTTGGATATATTTCAAATACCCTGAGTATCGTCTTCACAAAGAGGATTTCAAATGCGACCCGGCCTTTGTTAAAGCCCACTTACGGATCGCGGTTCCTCTTGCCGCCCAATTTTCCATTCTCGCCATCGGCGTTATGATCATGCAGGGTGCGGTCGACAGCTACGGCACCGATGCCATCAATGGCTATTTCGCCGGGAGCCGACTCGATAACCTTCTTTGCACCTTCATCTTCGGCTTCGGCTACTCCCTCGGGGCCTATTGTGGCCAAAACTACGGGGCCAAACAGTATAAGCGCGTCCGAGATGGCGTCACCCAATCCTTCATTGTGTGGGGCCTTTCCACTCTCGTGGTGATGCTCATCACTTTCCTCTTAAAAGATCAGGTCGCCTCGTTCTTCCTCTCCAATCCCACTGCCAAGACGGTGGAGTATTGCCGCATTTACCTCTATTGGGACATCGCCGGATACGCTTGCCTTGGGCTCATTTATCTCGGGAGAAACGCTTTGTCGGCCATCGGAAAATCCAGTGTTTCCTTTATCAGTGGGGTCACTGAGATGGTGCTCCGGATTCTCGGCTCTTTGGCCTTTGCCATCCCCTTTGGGGTCGTGGCGGCCCTTGGGGCTCAAAGCATGGCTTGGATCGGCGCGGGCATCGTAAATCTCATCGGTCTCATCATCTTCATCCTCGCAAAACCCCTCTTTAAGAAAAACGAACCGCTCGAAAAAGAGACAAATCTCCCCCAAAGGGAATCATCTATCGTAAAATAAGCAGGATGAAATCATTAACGCAGCTCTTCCGGATTGGCAACGGTCCTAGCAGCTCTCATACGATCGCCCCTTCTCACGCGGCCCTGTCTTTTAAGCGTCTTTTGACCCCCGAGACCGATGGGGTTAGGGTAACCCTTTATGGTTCCTTGGCCTTAACGGGCAAAGGGCACATGAGCCAAAAAGCCCTTTATGAAGCCTTCGCTCCTCTCCCGACGGAAATCGTGTGCTCGCTCGAGGAGGCGGAGGGCCATCCGAACTCCATGCTCTTCGAAGGCTTGCGGGGACAAGAGGTCGTTTTGGCCCGGCATTATGCCTCGCTCGGCGGGGGTGAGATTACCTCCCCGGACGATGAGTCGGTGAACGAGAAAGACATTTATCCTTTCCGCAATCTCGACGAGATCAAAACCTTTATGGCGGAGAATCACATCTCCTCCATCAAGGACTTTTGCCTCCGTTACGAAGAACCCTCCATCCTTCCTTATCTAGAAGGAGTCGTTAAAACGATGTTTGCCTCACTCGAAAGAGGTCTCGAGACCCAAGGCTCCATCCCCTCCAACAAGAACCCCCGCCTTCAGTTGGGACGAAATGCCCCTCTTATCTATGAGAACGCCAAAAAGATCATCGACCCCGGAAGCAAACGGACGATGCTCATCACCTCCTACGCTTATGCGGTGGCGGAGGAAAGCGCTTGTGGGGGCCTCGTCGTGACTGCCCCGACCTGCGGCTCGAGCGGAGTACTGCCGGCTATTCTCTATTATGAGTACCATGACCTCGGCCATTCTTTCGCTTCAGTGGTCGACTCACTCTTCACCGCCGGTCTTTTCGGCAACGTGGTGAAACAAAACGCCTCAATATCCGGTGCCATCGGGGGCTGCCAAGCCGAAATCGGAACCGCCTCCTCCATGGCCGCGGCCGCCCTTTGTTTCCTTGAAGGTGAGAGCTTCTACCAAGGCGAATATGCGGCCGAATGCGCTCTCGAGCATTTCCTCGGCTTAAGCTGCGATCCGGTGGATGGCTTCGTCATCATTCCCTGCATCGAAAGAAACGGCATGGGGGCCTTGCGGGCCGTTAACGCTTTCCTCTATTCCCGCTACATCGCTCCGCTGAAGAAGAACCAAGTGAGCTTCGATAATGTCGTCGGAGCCATGAAAATAACTGGGGACGCCCTTGGGGCGGCCTATAAGGAAACCGCCGAGGGCGGTCTGGCCGAGATTCTGAAAGATAACTAATACCCTTTCTTTAAAGGATTCTGCCGGCGGAAAACCTTAGAATCACCCTTTGTATTTTCTTTTTCCTACTGTAGAATATCTCCACAACGTGTTCCTCCTCTGAACCACGTATAAAAAACAAGGAGGTCATTCTTATGACCAACGGAAATTTGACCAAAAAGATCTGCCAAAACGGCATCGTCGCGGCGGTCTATTTTGTTTTAACGCTCGCCTGCGCTGGTTTCTCTTACGGGCAAATTCAGTTTCGGGTGGCCGAAATCCTCGTGCTTTTATGCTTCTTCCGGCCTGACTTCGTCCTCGGAGTGACCCTCGGTTGTTTCTTGGCCAACATTAACAGCACCTTGGGACCATGGGACATGCTGATCGGAACGGGCGCCACTTTCCTTAGTTCCTTGCTCGTGGCCTTTGCCTCGCCTCGCCTGGCCGTGGCGACCCTTTGGCCGATTGTCTTCAACGCCTTCATCGTGGCCGCGGAACTCACCTGGATTTTGGACTTGCCCTACTGGCTCAACGTGGCTTACGTGGGGCTTGGAGAGGCTGTGGTTATCTTCGGTAGTTACGCCCTCATGATGGTCTTGATGCGAAACCGCGGTTTCATGGAGACCCTTGGGCCCACCCGGCACCTGAGCGTGAAATGGTGATTTGCTTAATGTCTATTGAGGTCTTAGAATTACACCGCTATGGCTAAGGATTTTTATCTAGAGATAAAGCACATCGACAAGACGACCGGAGCCCGGTATGGCATTTTGCATACCCCCCATGGCGAGGTCGAAGTGCCGATGTTTATGCCCGTGGGCACCGAAGCCACCGTCAAATGCCTGAGCCCCGAAGAAGTCACTTCGCTCGGCGCGGGAGTCATCTTGGCCAATACCTACCACCTTCATCTCCATCCGACGGAACGGATCGTCGCGGAAGCGGGCGGCCTCCACAAATTCATGAATTTCCATGGGCCCATCCTCACCGACAGCGGGGGCTTTCAGGTCTTCTCGCTCAAGAGTTTTCGCAAGATAACCGAAGAAGGCGTCAGGTTCCGTAATGATTTTAACGGGGACGAGGAGCTTTTTACTCCCGAATCCGTCATGAAGATCGAAGAGGAATTAGGCGCTGACATCATCATGTCTTTTGACGAATGCATCCCCTATCCCGTCGAATACCAGTACGCCAAAGACAGCACCGAACGGACCCTTCGTTGGGCGGAACGAGGCCTCAAAGCCCACGTCCGTGACGACCAAGCGCTCTTTGGCATCGTTCAGGGCGGCGAATTTACCGACCTCCGCGAAATGTGCGCCCAAAAGCTGGGAGCCATGGATTTCCCGGGCTACTCGATTGGAGGCACCTCGATCGGCGAACCGAAAGACGTCTGCTTCAAGATGGTCGAGGACGCAGTAAAGTATCTGCCTTCGGGGAAACCCCGTTATCTTATGGGGGTTGGTTCTCTTGACTACATCCTCGGTGGCATCGAACGCGGCGTCGATATGTTCGACTGCGTGTTGCCCACCCGCATCGCTAGGCATGGCTCGCTCATGACCTCCAGTGGCCGCGTGAATATCAAGGGGGCGGAATACAAAGACGATTTTTCCCCGCTCGACCCGGAGTGCGATTGCTATGCCTGCCGGAACTACACCAAAGCCTATCTCCATCACCTGCAGATGCGGAACGAGGAGTTTGGCAAACGTTTGAATTCGATTCACAACCTGCGCTTTTTGATCCGGATCATGGAAGGGGCTCGCAAAGCCATCCAAGAGGACCGCTTCAAAGAGTACGAGGAAGAGATCCTCGCTAAATATGGCGACGAAAGAGGCTTCTAATGGACATTAACCTTTTCGATTTCGACCTTCCGGAAGAGCTGATCGCCCAGAACCCGCTCGAGAAACGCGACGAGAGCCGGCTCATGGTCATCGACCGGGAGCATCGGAACATCGAGCACAAAAAGTTCTTTGATATCGTTGAGTATCTCCATCCCGGCGACGTTTTGGTGCGGAACAATACTAAAGTCATACCCGCTCGTCTGCTGGGTGAAAAACTCGATACCCACGGCCAGGTGGAGGTTTTACTCCTCCATCAGATCCATGATGACGTGTGGGAGTGCCTCCTCGGCAATGCCCACTCCGTCCGCGAAGGCACGGTTTGCTCCTTTGGTGATGGATCGCTCCAGTGCACCTGCGTGAAGGTGCTTCCTGAGGGCATCCGCCACATGGAATTTCATTACGAGGGCATCTTCCTCGAGGTTCTCGACAAACTCGGCCAAATGCCTCTTCCGCCCTACATCAAAAAGCAAGTGACCGACAATAACGATTACCAGACGGTCTACGCTAAAGTCCCGGGCTCAGCCGCCGCCCCGACCGCCGGTTTTCATTTCACGCCCGAACTGCTCGAGAGAATCAAGAACATGGGCGTCGAAATCATCGATGTGACCCTCAATATTGGCTTGGGGACCTTCCGCCCCGTCAAAGTGCAAGACACCGCTAATCACGTGATGCACAGCGAGACCTTTGACGTTTCGCCAGAAGCGGCTGACCGCCTCAACCTGGCCAAACAAGAAGGCCGCCGCATCATCGCGGTGGGCACGACGTCCGTCCGGACCCTCGAAGCGGAGTACGCTAAAGCCGGGCGTTTCTATCCGGCCACCGACGAGGCGACCAACATCTTCATCCAACCAGGCTATGCCTATAAAGCGGTGGACGCCATCATCACCAACTTCCATCTGCCGAAGAGCACCCTCGTGATGCTGGTTTCGGCCTTCATGGGACGAAAGTGGACCCTCCATTGCTATGAGGAAGCCATCAAGGAACGTTACCGCTTCTTCTCCTTCGGCGATGGGATGTTCATTTATGGCAAATACGACTATTCGCATAACCTTGAGGACTGACATGGAAAAGGCCTACGTCAACTACTACAAAAAGAGCCAACAGATCCTCGACTCCTTGCCCAAAGGCCAGAAGCCGTCGCTTCTTCTCCATGCCTGCTGCGGTCCCTGCAGCTGCTTTCCTTTGACCTTTCTCTGCCCCCATTTTGAGGTCACCATCTTCTTCAATAACTCCAACATCTATCCGGAGAGCGAGTATCTCCGCCGCCTCGAGGAACTAAAGAAATTCCTTGGTTTCTTTAAGCGCGACTACGGTTACGACGTGAAGCTGATTGTGACCACCTATGACAACGAGAACTACAACAAGGACCTCGAGCCCTACGCCGCTTTGCCCGAAGGGGAACAGCGCTGCTTCATTTGCTATCGGAAACGGATGGGAGAGGCCTACGACTTCGCGGAGAAGAACGGCTACGCGTTCTTTTCGACCGTGATGAGCATCTCCCGCCAAAAGGATTCCCAGGTTCTGAATGAAATCGGGGCCGAACTCGAAGCCAAACATCAGAAGACGCGATACTTTTATAGCGACTACAAGAAGAACAAAGGCATCGACATCGCTCGCGAGATGCGCCTTCATTACGACCTCTACAACCAACTCTATTGCGGTTGTAAGTACACCTACGCCAAAGGCCTGGCCAAAGCCAAGGAAAAAGGCATTGACTGGCAAGGCTGAAAAGCTACGAAAGTCCTAGACCGGGTCGAACCCGGTTTTCTTTTGCCCTTTTTGAAGGGGCTCGGAAACTAATTTTTTCCATGCCGGATAATGTCAACTTTGTGCACCGTGAACAACATTTTTGCAAAAACCACCAACCATCGGCTCTTTGTTTTCTCTTTTATCTGGAAAATGCCATTTCTTTAAGCACCATCGGACTTTTTGCTCAAAATGTTGTTGACGGCTACGTACGCGTGGGGATATAGTCTTCATCGCTGGCGTCTGCATGGAAGTGCGATGTTGCTGACACACCCGTATGCGTTGTCATAGTACGGGCTTAACTCAGGGAACTCGTGCGGAGTAGATAGCCGGAAGCCTGAAGAAATTCACATCAAGGAGGAAAATTCATGGCGAAAGAGAAAGTCATCCGGGTTCGCTTGCAAGCCTATGATCACAAGATCTTAGACCTCAGCGTCGAGAAAATCATCGACGCGGCGAAGAAGACCGGAGCCAAGGTGGTGGGGCCGATCCCCTTACCGACCGAGAAGCAGGTCTACACGATCCTACGCGCTACCTTCAAGTACAAGGACAGCCGCGAGCAGTTCGAAATCCGTACTCACAAAAGATTGATTGATATCGTCAGTCCGACCAAAGAAACGGTCGAAACCCTCCGGAGACTCGATCTCCCGAGCGGCGTTGATATCGATATCAAGTTATAAAGGAGGACCAAAATCATGAAATCCATCATTGGAAGAAAAATGGGCATGACTGAGGTCTTCGCCGCCGACGGGACCATGTATCCGGTCACTGTCATCGAGGTTCTTCCGAACGCCGTTGTGGCGAAGAAGACCAAAGAAAAAGACGGCTACGAAGCGCTTCAAGTCGGCTACGAAGACAAAGCCGAGCGTCACGCCAACAAATGCGAAATGGGCATCTATAAGAAAGCCAAAGTTTCGCCGAAACGGCATTTATACGAACTAAAGGGCGATGAGATCTACGCCACCAACGTCGGCGAGAATCTCACCTGTGGCCTCTTCAAGGCTGGCGACGTCGTCGACGTCATCGGCACCACCAAGGGCCACGGTTATACCGGCACCATCAAGAAATACGGCCACACCATCGGACCGAAGGGACACGGCAGCGGCTATCACCGCCAGATCGGCTCCCTCGCCAATAACGGCCGTACCAACAACCGCGTCATCCCGGGCAAGACCATGTCTGGCCACTGGGGACCCGAGCAGAGCACGCTTCTCAACATCATCGTCATCGAGAGCAACCTTGAAAAAGGCTACATCCTCGTCAAGGGTGGCATCCCCGGACCGAAGAAGTCCATCGTCATGCTTCGTACCGCTGTCTTGACCCAGTTCAAGAAGCCGGTCCTCAAGGACATCGTTGACCTCCCGAAGAAAGAGGCCGCCGAGAAGGCTTCCGCTGAAGCTGCCCGCAAGGCCGCTGAGGAAAAGGCCGCCGAAGAGGCTGCCAAGTTAGAGCAAGAGAGAATCGCTGCCGAGGCCGCTAAGGCCGAAGCGGAAAAAGTTGCCGAAGAAGCCGCGAAGGCTGCCGCTACTGCGGAAGCCCCGAAGGCTGAAGTTAAGAAAGGAGAATAACGACCATGGCTGAAGAATTAATGTTCGAACTCCCGGTCGTCAGCCTTGCCGGCGAAAAAGTCGGCCAGGTGCTCCTCTACAAGGACGTCTTCCAGATTAAGGATGACAATCACCAAGTGGTGCTTGATGCCATTCTTACGGAAAAAGCCAATGCCCGTCAGGCGACCGCCAAAACCAAAAAGCGGCACGAAGTCAGCGGCGGTGGCAAGAAGCCTTGGAGGCAGAAGGGCACGGGCCGCGCTCGCGCCGGAAGCAGCCGCTCCCCGTTATGGGTTGGCGGTGGCAAGGTCTTCGGACCGGATGGCAATCAGAATTATGCCGTCTCCCAGAATAAGAAGGCTTACGCGCTCGCGTTAAAGACCGTGTTGAGCCAGAAAGCCGAAAAGGGACTCCTCATCCTCGATGATGAGAAGCTCGAGAAGATCTCGACCAAAGCCCTTAAGGCCAACCTCAAGAAGCTCGGACTCGAAGGCAAGACCCTCGTCGTCGTGAGTCCTGAGAACAAGAATTTCATCCTCTCGGCTGCTAACCTCGACAACGTCAAGATCGTGAGCGCCAACAACGTCTCCGTCTACGACGTCGTCAATGCCAGCAACCTCGTCGTCACCAAAGACGACATCAAAGTCATCGAAGGAGGTCTCCGCTAATGGCTGAAGAAAAGAAAGTCGAAGCGGTCGCTGAACCCGCTCCGAAAGCCGAGAAGGCCAAAGTGGCCCCGGCCAAGAAGGAAGCTCCGAAAGCCGAAGTCAAAAAAGTCGTCTTCGCTGCTCCGACCGCTCACGATTACGAAGTCGTGAAAGATCCGCGCATCACTGAAAAGAGCATGGCTCAACTCCAAAACGCCAACAAGGTCACCGTCAAGGTCGCCGATGGCGCCAACAAATTGGAGATCAAGGAATCCTTCCAACGCCTCTACGGCGCCAAGGTCATTGGAGTCAACGTCGTCAATCAGCGCCCGAAAGAGAAGACCAGAGGCGGCAAGTACAAAGGTGCTGTCTCGGGCTTCAAGAAAGCGATCATCACTCTTGCCGAAGGCAACGCGATTGATCTCTTCAAAGAGTAAGGAATCACTCCTGAGCCGACGTTTGGCTCACCTAGAATCCACTATAGGAGAAAGAAAATGGCTATCAAATCATATCGCCCGTACACCAAGAGCCGTCGTCAGATGACGACCCTCTCGTACGCGGACATCACCAAAGCCACTCCTGAAAAGTCACTGCTCGCGCCGAAGAAACACTCCGGCGGACGTAACAATCAAGGGTGCATCACCTGCCGCCATATCGGCGGTGGCAACAAGAACCGCTACAGACTAATCGACTTCCTCCGTCGCAAGGACGGCATCAAGGCGACGGTCAAAGCGATCGAGTACGATCCGAACCGCAGCGCCTTCATCGCCCTCTTGTTCTACATTGATGGCGAGAAACGCTACATCATCGAGCCGTTCGGCCTCAAAGTTGGTGACGTCGTCATCAGCGGCGAGAACACCGATATCAAAACCGGCAACTGCTGCCCGCTCAAGAGCATCCCCGACGGAACCGCTGTTCATAACATCGAGCTTCAGCCGGGCAAAGGCGCCCAGATGTGCCGGGCTGCCGGCACGAGCGCTCAAGTGCTTGGCCACGAAGGCGACTATGTCACCCTTCGTCTCGCCTCCTCGGAAACCCGCAAGGTTCTCGAGAGCTGCCGCGCGACGATCGGCGTCGTCGGCAATCCTGATTACAACCTCGTCAACATTGGCCGCGCTGGCAAAAAACGCCACTTCGGCATTCGTCCGACGGTCCGTGGCGCTGCCATGAACCCGGTCGATCACCCGCACGGCGGCGGCGAAGGCAAATGCCCAGTCGGCCGCGATGCACCGAGAACCCCTTGGGGCAAGAAGTGCATGGGCGTCAAGACTCGCCATATGAAGAAGACATCGTCTCGTCTGATCTCGCATCGGAAGAACGATAAATAAGGAAAGGAGATAGAACATGTCACGTTCAAGCAAAAAAGGACCGTTCGTGGACGCTTACCTTCTCAAGAAGGTTGAGGCTATCCAGAAGAGCGGCAAAAAAGAGGTCATCAAAACTTGGTCTCGCCGTTCGACGATCTATCCCGCCTTCGTCGAGCAAACCTTCGCCGTCTATAACGGCAAAGAGCACATCACCGTCTTCGTCACCGAGGATATGGTCGGGCACAAGCTCGGGGAATTCGCCCCGACTCGGACCTTCTCCGGACACCACGGCAACAACTTAGGCGACCAAGCCGCTGCAGCCGCTCCGGCTGCTAAGAAGTAAAGGAGCAAGATATGGCTAAAACTGAAGAAAAGAAAGTCGTAGCTGCTCCCGAAGCGGAAAAACCCGCTCCGAAGAAAGCCGTCAAGAAAGCCGAAAAGGTCGCTGAAAAGCCGGTTGAGAAACCGGTCGAAAAGAAAGCCTCCAAGCCGGCCGTTACCCAAGCCATGGCCTTCGCCCGCGACGTCCGTGTCACCCCGCGCAAAGTGCGCCTCGTGATCGACATCGTCCGCGGCAAGAAAGTCAACGAAGCCTTGGCCCTTCTACATGCCGTCAATCGCTCCGCCAGCGACCCGGTGAGCAAACTCATCAAGAGCGCCGCCGCCAACGCGACCAACAACTTTGGTCTCAATGGCGACAAACTCTATATCTCCGAGATCCAAGCCGCCGATGGCATTCGGATGAAGAGATTCACCCCGCGCGCCAAAGGCAGCGCTTCGCCGGTCATCAAGAGAATGTCGAACATCCGAGTCATCGTTAAGGAGAGGGAGTAAAACGCATGGGACAGAAAATTAATGCCGTTGGCTTCCGTATCGGAATCAACAGAGGTTGGGAATCCAACTGGTTCGCTTCCAAAAAAGATTACGCTACCCTCCTTTGCGAGGACATCGCCATCCGTCGTTACCTTGAGCCGCAGCTTAAGGAAGCGATGGTCAGCCACATCGACATTGGTCGTGTCAAAACCGACCAAGGCCACAACGTCGTCGTGTCCGCCTACGTCGCCCGTCCGGGCGTCGTGATCGGCCAAGATGGCGCCAACATCGCCCGCATCAAAAAAGAACTCGGCAAGATCGTCAAGAGCGGATCGCTCAAGATTGATATCGTCGAAGTCAAGAACCCGGATCTGGATGCCGTTCTTATCGGCAAATGGATCGCGAGCGAACTTGAGAACCGCCAAAGCTTCCGCTCCACGCAGAAGAAAGCCCTTCAGAGAGTCCGCAAGGCCGGCGGAGCCGGCTGCCGCACCCAGTGCCAGGGCCGCTTAGGCGGCGCTGAAATCGCCCGTCGCGAAGGTTACAAAGAGGGTGTCATCCCTCTCGAGACCCTCCGCGCCGACATCGACTTCGCCCACATCGACGCCGCGACCGCTTATGGCCGCATCGGCGTGAAGGTCTGGATCTGCCGCAGCACCAATACCCTTGGCCAGAAATTCGACGCGACCGCTAACGCGGGCGCCCCGGAAGAGAAGAAAGATAGCAACGAAGGAGGCAGAGACAATGCTGCAGCCAAAACGCGTTAAATACCGTCGTCCGCACGGCTTATCCCACGAGGGACACGCCAAAGGCGGGCTCACGGTGGACTTCGGTGAATACGGACTGGTTGCCCTTGAGGGCGCCTACGTCACCGATCACCAAATCGAATCCGCTCGTATCGTCCTGGCCCGTTATACGGACCGCGCCGGTAAGATCTGGATCCGAATCTTCCCGCAGATGGCGAAGACCAAGAAGCCGGCCGAGGTCCGAATGGGCTCTGGCAAGGGAAACCCTGAAGGCTGGGTCGCCGTCGTCAAGGAAGGCAAAGTCATGTTTGAAATCGGCGGTATCGCCGAGGACAAGATGAAAGAAGCCCTCCGCATGGCCGGATTCAAACTTCCGATCACCACCAAGATCATCAAGAGAACCAAGGCTCTCTCCGACGTTGAAAAACTGAAGATGGAAGCCCAACACGAGTCCCTTCTCGATGAAATCAAAGCCGAAGACGCTGTCCAAAAGGAAACCGTCTCCGACACTGGCAACGAGCCAGTCGCCGAAGGAGCTGCCCCCGCCGCGGGAGCCGCTGCCGCCCCGGCCGCTGCCCCTGCCGCCGAAACCAAAGAGAAGAAAGGGGAATAACCTATGGAAATCAAAGAATTCAGGGAATTATCCCCCAAGGATCTCGACCAAAAGGTCGCCGATCTCAAACAGAAGCTGTTCGAACTTCGCCGCAAGAAAGCGGTGGGACAACTCGAGCACGCCGAACAAATCCGCGCCGTCCGCAAGGACATCGCGAAAGCCGAAACCATCAAACGCCAGCGCGAGCTTCAAATCCCGCAGCCGGTCGTGAAGGCCGCTAAGGCCGTTAAGAAGTAAAGGAAGGAGTCCCAAATGGATAGAAATCATCGTAACACTCTTCAGGGTGTTGTCACCGGTGCCAAGAACGATAAGACCATCGCTGTCACCGTTTCGACCAAACGGAATGATCCCCTTTACGCGAAGCGGGTCGGCTATTCCAAGAAGTACTACGCGCATGACGAAAAGAACGAAGCCAAGGTTGGCGACGTCGTGACCATCATGGCCTGCCGTCCCATCAGCAAGACCAAGCGCTTCCGTCTCATCAGCATCGACAAAAAGGCCCCCGTCCAGGCCTCCAGCGAGGCCATCGAGGCCCAGCTCGAGAGCAAGGAAGGCTCAGCCGCCGAGATCAAAGTCGAGGAGAAGGTCGTTGAAACCATCGCCCCGGCCGAGGTCAAGAAGTAAGGAGGTATCAGCATGCTTCAGAACGAATCTAATCTGATCGTCGCCGATAACTCTGGCGCCCGCCTTGTGCGTATCTTCCGTCAATATGGCGGAAGCCACCGCAAGTTCTCCAGTTTGGGTGACGTCGTCACCTGCGCTGTGAAGGAAGCCACGCCGAACGGCAAAGTCAAAAAGAGCCAGATCGTCAAAGGCGTCATCGTCCGCGTGAAGAAAGCCGTCCAACGCAAGGATGGCTCCTCCATCAGCTTCGATGATAACGCCATCGTCCTCATCGACGCCGACGGAAACCCGCTTGGAACCCGTGTCTTCGGACCGGTGGCCCGCGAGCTTCGCGACAAAGGCTATATGAAGATCATCTCGCTCGCCATCGAGGTGCTCTAAGGAGAGAAAATCATGAACATCAAAAAAGGTGACAAAGTGATCGTCCTCTCCGGCAAAGACAAAGGAAAGACGGGCTTGATCCAAGTGGTCTACCCGAAACTCAACAAAGTCGTTGTCGAGGGAATCAACGTCCACAAGAAGCACCGGAAGCCTACCCAGGCCACTCCGGAAGGCTCCATCGTCGACATGTACGTTCCCTTCGACGCGAGCAAAGTCGCGTTGATCGACCCGAAGACCAAAAAGGCCACCAGGGTCCACGTCAAAGTCGTCAATGGTGAAAAGGTTCGCGTCGCCAAGAGCGGCGAGATCATCGGCAAGTAAGGAGGCAATGACCATGGCAGAAGAAATCAAGAAGACCGCCGCGGCGAAAGCCCCCGCGAAGAAAGCGGCCCCGAAAGCCGAAAAACCGGCGACCGAGAAAAAGGTTGCCGCCCCCAAAGCCGCCAAACCGGCCGCGGAGAAAAAAGTCGAAGTCAAAGTCGAAGCCGCGCCGGTGGAGGCCCCGAAAGCCGCCCCCGTCAAAGCTGAGAAACCCGTCGAAAAGAAGCCGGTCAAGAAGGCCGAGGTCACAACCGACGCCTACGAGAACCGCCTCATCAAAAAGTTCAAAACCGAAGTCGTGCCGGCCCTCGTCAAGCAGTTCGGATACAGCAGCGTCATGCAGTGCCCGCGCCTTGAGAAGATCGTCATCAACATCGGCGTCGGCGATGCTACCCAAAATAGCAAAGCCCTCGAAGACAGCGTTTCCGAGCTCGCCACCATCACCGGACAACACCCGGTCGTGACGAAAGCCAAGAAGAGCATCGCGACCTTCAAGCTCCGTAAGGGGCAGGCCATCGGCTGCAAAGTCACTCTTCGCGGCCTCCGGATGTACGAGTTCTTCGATAAGCTCGTCTCCATCTCTCTCGCTCGCGTCCGCGACTTCCGCGGCGTCAGCAAGAACGCCTTCGACGGCCATGGCAATTACACCCTGGGCGTCAAGGAACAGTTGATCTTCCCGGAGATCGATTACGACAAGGTCTCAAAGATCCGCGGCATGGACATCGTCATGGTGACCACGGCTGCGACCGATGCGGAGTGCTTCGCCCTCTTGGAAAAGATGGGCATGCCGTTCCGTAAGTAAGGGGAGGACAACCAAAAATGGCTAAAACCAGTCTTAAAGTCAAACAGGCCCGTCCGCAGAAGTTCGCTACCCGCGAGTACGCTCGCTGCAAGCGCTGCGGCCGTCCGCACGGCGTCATCCGTAAATTCGGTCTCTGCCGCATTTGCCTCCGCGAGCTCGCCTACAAAGGCGAAATCCCAGGCATGAAGAAAGCCTCTTGGTAAGGAAAGGAGATCACAACATGAACGCAGATCCAATCGCCGACATGCTGACCCGTATTCGGAACGCTAACGCGCTCCATTACGACTCGGTCCCCATGCCTTATAGCAAAATGAAGAACGACATCGCCGGGATCCTTCGCAAAGAAGGTTTCCTCAGCGCGGTGACCGTCGATGGCACGGGCGCGAAAAAACAGCTCACGCTCACCATCAAATACGGACCCGTCGGTGAAAAAGTCATCAACGGCCTCCGTCGTATCTCGAAACCTGGTCTCCGTATGACCGTCCAAGCTGACAAGCTTCCTCGCGTCCTCGGCGGACTCGGCATCGCGATCATCTCGACGAGCAAAGGCTTGCTCACCGATGCGGAGGCCCGCAAGGCCAACATCGGCGGAGAAGTTCTCTGCTACGTCTGGTAATCAAATAGGAGAATAGAAGAATATGTCACGTATCGGATTCAAACCCGTCTCTATCCCCTCTGGCGTCACCTTCGTTTTGAAGGATGGCGTCGCCACCGTCAAAGGTCCCAAAGGCGAAGTAAGCGTCAGAATTCCTTCTGACGTCAGCGTCGAGGTAAAAGACGGCGTCGCTCACGTCAAACCCGTCATTATGGCGGAGGATGACGACCAGGGCCTCGAGAACCATGGCACAACCACGGCTCTCCTTCTGAACGCGGTCAAAGGCGTCAGCGTCGGCTTCAAGAAAGAACTTGAGGTTGCTGGCACCGGCTACCGCTGCCAGATGAAAGGCAAAACCATCAGCATGTTCCTTGGCTACTCGCACACGATCGAGGTTAACCCGGTCGGCCAGTACACCAAGATCAGCTGTCCGGACGAAACCCACATCGCCGTCGAAGGCTGCGACAAGCAAGAGGTTGGCCAAACGGCTGCCCTCATCTACGACTCGCACCGCCCCGACGTCTATGGCAACAAGGGTGTCCACTTCAAGGGACAGCATATGATTAAGAAAGTCGGCAAACGCGCTGCCACGACCGCAACGGCCGGCGCCGCTGCTAAGAAGTAAGGAGGACGAAACACATGATTCAAAAAGAGTCCAGAGCGATCGTTCGTGGCCGTCGCCACGCCCGCGTTCGCGAGAACGTCAACGGCACTTCTTCGTGCCCGCGTCTCGTCGTCTTCCGCAGCAACAAGAACATCGAAGCCCAACTCGTGGATGACCTCAAAGGGGTCACCCTCGTCTCGAGTTCCTCGACCCAGCTCAAGCTCGCCAACGGCGGCAACTGCGATGCAGCTGCCCAAGTCGGCGCCGACTTAGCCAAGAAAGCCATCGCCAAGAAGATCGGAAAAGTGGTCTTCGATCGCGCCGGCTACCTCTATCACGGCCGCGTGGCCGCCTTAGCGGATGCCGCTCGCAAAGGAGGGCTCCTCTTCTAATAGGGAGATAGCAAAATGGAAGATAACAAAATCGTCACTGCTGCGGCCCCCAAGGCCGAAGCTAAACCTGCCGAGGCCCCGAAGGCCGCGGGAGGCGCCGTCTCCGCTAACAAACCCGCTGTTCCTTCCGGCAACCCGCGCTTCGAGCCGCATGGCTCGGCCAGTGCCAACCGTCCGGGCGATCGTAAGTTCGGCGACCACAAAGGCCGTCCGGGCGAGCGCCGCAATGGACGCGGTGGATTCCGCCGCGATGAGGACGAATACGAGGAGCGCGTAGTTGACATCAACCGCATTTCCCGCGTCGTCAAAGGCGGCAAACATATCCGTTTCGATGCCCTCGTCGTCATTGGCGATGGCAAAGGCAAATACGGGTTCTCCCTCTGCAAGAGCGGAGAAGTCCCAGATGCCATCAAGAAGTCGCTCGCTGCCGCCCGTAAGGAGATGTTCACCATCCACGTCTCCAAAGGCACCATCGCCCACGAGGTGACTGGCGTCTTCGGAAACACCAAAGTGTTCCTTAAGCCGGCTCCGGCCGGCACCGGTATCATTGCCGGTGGCGCCGTCCGCGCGATCCTTGAGCTCGCCGGCGTTAAGAACGTCTTCTCCAAGGTCTACGGCTCTCGCACCCCGATCAACGTGATCCGGGCGACCCACAACGGCTTGATGAATCTCCGCGACTATGGCACTGTCATGGTCCTCCGCGGACTCAAGACCCCTGAAGAGATTAAGGCCCTGCATCCGGTCCTTGTCGCTGCTAAACCAGCCCATCCGGATTTCCATAGCCAACCGAGACCTGCCTTCGTTGGCAAGCCCGCGGTGAAGCCGGTCGTGGCCCCAAAAGCCGAGACCAAACCCGTCGCGCCGGTTGCAAAACCGGTTGAAGGAGGCAAGTAACAATGGCTACTGAACTCGATAAACTAGTCGTGAACGAAGGCGCTCGTGCAGAGCACTTCCGTCGCGGCCAGGGCGTCGCTTCCGGCAACGGAAAGACCGCTGGCAAAGGCCAAAAAGGCCAAGGCGCTCACGCTCATACCAAGAAACACGGCTTCGAAGGCGGCCAGATGACTCTGGCTCGCCGTATCCCGAAGTTCGGCTTCAAAAACGTCTCCACGAAGACTTTCGCCACGGTTAACGTTGGCGATCTCAACGTCTTCGCCGCTGGCGAGAAGGTCGATGTGACCAAACTCATCAGCAAAGGCTTAGTGAAAAACTCTTTCGATGGAGTTAAAATCCTCGGGAAGGGCACTCTCAAAGTCAAACTCGACGTCGAAGCCAGCGCTTTCAGCGCTTCGGCTGCGAAGGCGATCGAAGCCATGGGTGGGACCGCTAAGGTCATTAAGTAAATGAAAAAGTTCGCCGCAATCTTCAAAAACAAAGAGCTCGTCAACCGCATCTTCTTTACGGTAATGGTGCTTTTCGTTCTCCGCATCGGAGCGCAAATCTACGTTCCGGGCGTCAGTGTCAACCAAGCAAAACTAGATGAGCTCACCAACAGTGGCTCTACCTTGGCCCTTATGGACCTCTTGGGAGGCGGCGCGCTCTCTAACTTCTCCGTGTTTGCTCTTGGCGTTTCGCCATACATCACGGGCCAAATCATCATCCAACTTCTCTCTAAAGACGTCCTCCCGGCCCTCACCGAGCTCTCCAAGCAAGGCGAGTACGGCCGCAAAAAGATCGAGATGGCGACCCGTTACCTCACGCTGCTCTTAGGAGCGGTGCAGGGCTACGGCATCATCAAGACCATGGAGAACAGCCAATACATCACCATCACCCTCTCGACGAGCGGCGGCGCGGCTTTCTGGAGCTACGCTTACATCGTCACCATCCTCTTAGCGGGCGCCATGCTCACTATGTGGCTCGGCGACCAGATCACCGAGAAGGGCATCGGAAACGGTATTTCGGTCATTATCTTTGCCGGGTGCATTCGCTCCTTGCCGACCCAGATCAAAAACTCCTGGATCAAGTACATCAGCGATAACACTCAGCAAGCTTCGTCCCAGATGATCCGCGGCGCCTTCCAGTTCTCGCTCTACATCCTCGCCCTCGTGGCAATCACGGGGTTCGTCGTGTTCGTCGAGCTCTCCAAGCGCAAAATTCCGGTTCAGCACGCCAACAAAGGCGGCGGACAGTCGTTGGCCCGCGCGAGCTTCCTTCCTATCAAGGTCAACTCCGCCGGCGTCATCCCTGTCATCTTCGCCTCCTCCATCATGTCCGCTCCGGCTGTCGTGGCCTCGTTCATCTCGAGCGATGCCGCCTCCGCCGACTGGCTCAAGATCTTCAACTACAACGAGACCTGGACCATGCCGTGGTTCAATGGAGCCACTTGGAAAATGGACTGGGGACTGCTGATCTACCTGGCTCTCATCATCGCCTTCGCCTTCTTCTACGCGGAGATGGAGATCGATCCTGAGACCTTAGCTGACAACTTCCAGAAAAACGGTTCTTACATCCCGGGCATTCGTCCGGGTAAAGAGACTCAACGCTACGTCGGGAAGGTCCTTAACCGGGTCACCTTCATCGGCGCCTTGGCTCTCGCCGTCATCGCTGCTCTTCCGATCATTCTCGTTATCTCGAACGTCTTTGACGGGGATTCGTCCCTCGCCATGGGCGGCACCGGACTCATCATCGTGGTGGGCGTCGCGCTGGAAATCAATTCCCAGATCGATGGCTTGCTCGCTGGCAAGTCCTTCGAGGAAGTTAAGGAGGGTATCTGATTATGCTTAACATCATCCTAATGGGTCCGCCCGGAGCCGGCAAAGGAACGCAAGCCGTCAAACTTGAGCAGGAGTACAAGCTCCCGCACATCTCGACCGGCGACATGTTCCGCGAGGAGACATCCTCGGGTTCGGCTCTCGGCAACCAAGTCAAAGCGATCATTGAGCGCGGTGACCTCGTCCCTGACGAGCTCACCGTCGCGATCGTGAAAGCGCGCTTATCGAAAGATGACTGCGCGAAAGGCTACATTCTTGACGGTTTCCCGCGGACGCTTCCGCAGGCCGAAGCCCTCGAGATAATGGGCCGCGAGATCGGCCGCGAGGTCAGTCTCGTCATCAACTTTAGCGCCTCCGAGGATGAACTCGTCCGCCGCATCAGCGGCCGGAGGGTTTGCCCCAAGTGCGGCGCCAGCTACCACGTCGTTTCCATGAAGCCGAAGCAGGAAGGCATCTGCGATTTATGCGGAACGCCCCTCATTCAGCGGAAGGACGATAACGAAGCGAGCCTCAAGGTCCGCCTCGCCAACTACTACAAGAGCACCGCGCCGCTCCTCTCCTTCTACAAAGAGAGAAAGCTCCTTCATGACTTCGATGGCATGATGGGCAGCGTGAAACTCCATGAGGAACTCACTAAGCTCCTCAACGGATTGAAATGATCATCATCAAGTCGCCGCGCGAGATCGAGTTGATGCGCCGCGCTGGCCGGGTCGTCGCCATGGTGTTCGACAAAATCGGACCGATGGTGAAGCCCGGGGTCAGCACCCTAGAACTCTCGGAAGCCGCAGAAGCGGTTATCCTGAGCCAGGGCGCCAAGCCCTCCAGCAAAGGCTACGGGGGTTTCCCCGCCGCCGTATGCGCCTCCGTCAACGAAGTCCTCGTGCATGGCATCCCGAGCGAGCGGAAGATCCTCCAGGACGGCGATATCGTCAGCCTGGACGTCACCGCTGAGCTTAATGGCTACCAAGGCGACGCTTGCCGCACCTATGCGGTCGGGGTCACCCCCGAAGCCAAACTTCGCCTCATCAAAGTCACGGAACAGTGCTTCTGGAACGCCATGACGCTCGTCAAAGAAGGCGCGCGCCTAGGCGATATCGAGCACATGATCCAAGTCACCGCCGAGACTAACGGCTACTCGACTCCGCGTGAATACACGGGGCACGGCATTGGCCGAGAAATGCACGAAGATCCCTTCATCCCTGATTACGGGGAAGAGGGGACTGGCCCGATACTTCGGGAAGGCATGACTCTCGCCATCGAGCCAATGGTCATGATGGGTTCGAACAAATTACGGACCCTGAACGATGGCTGGACCGCCGTCAGCAAAGACGGTAAGCCGAGCGCTCATTACGAGAATACCCTGGTCGTCACCAAAGACGGCTATGAGATATTGACCAAATTATGAAAGGAGCATTCTATTGGCTAAAGAAGAGGCATTAGAGATGGAAGCCACGGTGTTGGAGACTCTCCCCAACGCCATGTTCAAGGTGAAACTGGCTAATGGAGCGGTGGTTCTAGCCTGCGTTTCGGGCAAAATTCGGATGCATTTCATCCGCATTCTCCCCGGCGATCGGGTCACCGTCCAATTCTCACCCTATGATTTAACACGCGGGCGCATCACGTTCCGATATAAGAACTAGGAAGCCACGAACTTCCAAAACCCAAGGAGACAAACCCTATGAAAGTAAGACCGTCTGTGAAACCTATCTGCGATAAGTGCAAGATTATTCGCCGGCACGGTGTCGTTATGTGCATCTGCCCGAACCCCAAGCACAAGCAGAGACAAGGTTAATTTAGGAGAAAAAAACAAATAATATGGCACGTATTGTCGGGATTGATATCCCCAATGAGAAACGCATCGTCGCGTCCCTTCCCTACATCTATGGCATCGGACCCTCGCTTGCGAAGAAGATCTGCAAAGACGCTGGCGTGAACGAAGACATCCGGGTCAAGAACTTGACCGATGAGCAGCTCGTCGCCCTCCGTAACGAATGCACCAAGTACAAGACCGAAGGCGACCTCCGCCGTGAAATCGCCCTCAACATCAAACGTCTTGAGGAAATTGGCTGCTATCGTGGCATCCGTCATAAGAAAGGCCTTCCGGTTCGCGGACAGCGCACCAAGACCAACGCTCGTACCCGCAAGGGCAAGAGAAAGACCATTGCCAACAAGAAGGAAGCCACTAAAGGCTAGACCATAGGAGGCTAATTAACATGGCAGATGAAAAGAAAGTCGCCCCAGCCGCAGCCACGGCCGGCGCTCCCGTCAAGGGAAAATCCAAGGCTACGAGCGCCCGCAAAAAGAAAGTGAAGCGCAACTTCACCAAAGGCGTCGCGCACGTTCATTCGACCTTCAACAACACCATCGTCACGATCACCGACCCGCAAGGCAACGTCATCGCTTGGTCGAGCGCCGGCGCGCTTGGCTACAAGGGTGCTAAGAAATCCACTCCGTTCGCGGCTCAGCTCGCGGGCGAAGCCGCTGGCAAGAGCGCCTTCGAACAAGGCCTCCGCCAGATCGATGTCGACGTCAAAGGCCCGGGCCCGGGCCGCGAGAGCGCCGTCCGCGCCCTCGGCACCGTGGGTCTCCAGATTCTCGCGATCTCTGACACGACCCCGATCCCTCACAATGGCTGCCGGCCTCCGAAACGGCCGAGAGGCTAGTCGCCTCAGTCGTTTAGGGAAGACATCCATTGGAGGAAAAAAGAATGGTTAATACCATAGATGAAAAAGCCGAGGAGTTAAAGCTCCCCAACCCCTTCCAGCCGATTACCTTCGCGATCGACGTCAATGACGAAGCGAACAACTATGCCCGCTTCGTCGTGAAGCCCCTCGAAAGAGGATTTGGCTACACGATTGGGAACGCGCTTCGCCGCGTGCTCCTCAGCGCCCTTCCCGGCGCCAGCGTGTTCGCCGTTGAGATCGACGGAGTTCGTCACGAATTCACCGCGATCCCGGGCGTCGAAGAAGACGTCACGGCCATCGTCCTCAACCTTAAGGATCTCGTCCTCAAGATCGATGACAAGAGCAATGAAGTGAAGCGCCTCGAAGTCGAGATGCAAGGCCCCGGCGTCGTCAAAGCCGGCGACCTCAAGCTCCCGGCCTTCGTCACCGTGGTCAATCCTGACCTCGAAATCGCCCACCTCAACAAAGACGGCCATCTCAAGATGACCATCTATGCCGGCACGGGACGTGGCTACTTCACGAGCGAGGCCAACAAGAGCGAGCGGAAGATCAACGCCATCGGCATGATCGCCACCGACTCGAACTACAGCCCGGTCGTCAAAGTCGCTTACGGCGTTGAACCGGATCGCGTCGAACACGATTCCAAGTTCGACAAACTGACCCTCGAAGTCACTACCAACGGCAGCATTAAACCTGACGAAGCGGTGGCGATGGCGGCCCAGTTACTGGTCTCCCATTTCAATGAGTTCACGAAGCTTGACGAAGTCGTCAAGAACTACAAACTCGTCAAAGAAGAGGTCAAGACCGAAGAGAATAAGTATCAGGATATGCTGATCGAAGAACTCGATCTGTCCGTCCGCAGCAACAACTGCTTGAAGCGCGCTGGTATCTCCACCGTCATGGAACTCACTCAAAAGAGCGAGGACGAGATGATGAAGGTCCGCAACCTCGGCAAAAAGTCGCTCAAAGAAGTCAAAGAGAAGCTCGCCTCCATCGGCCTGCACTTCCGCGACTACGTAGGAGAATAAAACCATGGCAGCACAAGGCAGAAAGAACGTTCACGGCAAAACCGGCGTTCGCTTCCGGACAGCTTACAAGCCCGAGAAGAACAAAGGAATGCTCCGCGACGTCGCGAGCGAGTTCATCGCTCACGGCAAAATCGAGGTTACGAGCGGCGTCACCAAGGAACTTGTTACCTTGGTCTCTCGCCTCGTCGGCTACGCGAAGAAAGGCGATTTGTCGGCCCGCCGCATGGCGGCCCGCTACGTCCGCCCGATCCTCGTCGACGAGAAAGGCACGACCGTGTTGGAAAAACTCTTCAACGAGATCGGCCCGAAGTTCAAAACCCGCAATGGCGGTTACGTCCGCGTCTACAAACTCGGACACCGTCGTGGCGACAACGCCGAAGTCACCCTCCTTCAGTGGGTTGACTAAGGAACGAAACATTAGCCTCATCCGTCAGGATGGGGCTTTTTTCGTGTTTTTAAGCCCCCAGAAGGATAATTACGGGTTGGTAAATAAATTTCCTTTGCGTTGACAAAAAGCCATTGCATAATAGTCTAGACGTTACTTATAACGTCGAAATGGGGGAATTAAATATGAATCTTCTAGCAGCCGCCGGGCTTGAGGGTTGGGCCTTAGCTCTCATCGCCATCGCCGTTATCCTTGTCGTCATCGCCGTTTCCTTCCTTGGTTGGTGGATCAGCACTTCCAACCGCTTAAAGAGGGAGCAAATCAAGATCGACGAGGCCGCTTCCGGCATCGACGTCGCTCTCACCAAGAGGTTTGACCTCTTAACGAAGACCGTCGCCGTCGTCAAGGGCTACGCAAAGCACGAAAGCGAGACGCTCACCAACGTCATCGCCATGCGTCAGCCGGGCGCAAGCGCCAGCATGAAGGAAAAGGCCGAGTTCTCGACTCAGGTCACCAAAGCCTTCGATTCGATCAACGTCGTCGCCGAGCAGTATCCGGATCTCAAGGCCAATACGAACTTCCTTAATCTGCAGAATCAGATCGCTGAGGTTGAGGAACAGCTCCAGGCTTCTCGCCGGGTCTACAACAGCAATGTCACGGTCTTCAACCAGGACATCGTCGTCTTCCCGTCCAGCTTGGTGGCCAACCACTTGAAGCTCGTGAAGCGCGACTTCTTCGAAGCCGAGGAAGCCAAGCGCCAAGACGTCAAGATCGAGTTCTAGTCGTTTGAAAACCTTGGGGCCTCCTCTTCCATGAGGGGGCCTCTTGCATAATATAGGGGGTGCGTCTATGACCGATACCGTCAAGAAAATGATTGCTTCTTTCGAGTCGGAGCGGCAAGGCGTTTTGAAGACTTTCAAAACACTGAGTTTGATCGGCTGGCCCGTTTTAGGCGTCTTCGCGATTCTCGCGATCGTCGCCTATCTTCTCAAGTGGCCGGAGTACGTGCTCTTTATTTCCATTCCTTTGGCCCTTGTGGGCCTTGCGATTGGCTCCGCGGCCATCGCCAAGCAGAAAGCCTTCTGCAAAGCCGTAGGGACCCGTCTGCAGGCTCAGATCAACCAGGAGCTATTCCCGGACGCCAAGTACTCTCCTAACGGCCTACCAATCCAATTAATCCTGAAACCGGGCTTCTTTGAGATGCCGGACCGTTATTACACGGCCGATTACATGGGAGCCTCCTATCAGGGCATCGAATTCGAAAAGGGCCATTACCGCCTCCAGCGGCGCGAAACCCACACCGATGGCAAGGGCCACACGACCACGACCTACGTCGATTATGCGGTCGGGACCATGTACCACTTCATCTATGGACGCGATTTCGGCGGAACCCTGAAGGTCCTCGAGAAATCCTCCTTTGGCTTCTCGAAGAGCGGTGGCCTTCCTAAATACGAGACCGAGTTCATCACCTTCAACAAGAAGTTCGGCGTCTTCTCGAGCGATCAGCAACTGGTTTTCTACCTCCTGACCCCGCAGATCCAAGAGAAGATTCTCTCCCTCGAAGGCAAAGCCGCTGGCCAGTTCTACATGGCCTTCATGAAGAACGAACTCTTCGTTGCAATCAACGACTCGGACAATACCGTCTCCATCCCCTTCTTCAAACCTCTCGATGAGGCCAGCATGGGGGGTATCGTGGAGTATATGTCCATCCCTGCCGTCTTCATTGATCTCTTGGGTTTGACCCGCGCCAAATTCGAGAAGAACGCCGGCGTAAACATTTAAAAGTTAATGCAGGCCCTCGGTCAAAACCGAGGGCTTTTTGCTACGTGGAGGGGCCTTTTGCAAGGTTTTTGGCCTAGGGGCCCAAATCGCTTAATCGGTATTTTTTTCCGCATCATTGCTATACGGGGGTTTGACCTCTAAAATGATTCTTGCGTGCGGGCGCGTTACCCGCGCCTTTTTTGGGAGGCCACTATGGTAATAAGATCCGAAGTGAAGAAAGACATCATCGCCATCTGCCTGACGCATAAGGGCGAACCTTCGCCTTTGATGCCGATCCTTGAGCAGGTTCAGAAAAAGTATGGGTACCTCCCTCTCGAGGTTCAGGAACTCATTGGCAAAGAGCTCGGCATCCCCGTCGCCGAAGTTTACGGCGTGGTTACCTTCTACAATTTCTTCTCGCTGACACCGAAGGGAAAGTACGTCATCGGCGTGTGCCTCGGCACCGCCTGCTACGTGAAGGGCAGCCAACCTCTCATCGAGAAGTTCCAGTCGCTTCTTGGCATCAATCCTGGCGAGACGACCGAAGATGGCCTTTTCACCATCGAAGCCATCCGCTGCATGGGCGCCTGCGCTCTCGCCCCCGCCGTTTCGATCAATGGGAAAGTTTATCCCCAGATGACCGTGGACCGGATCGCCGGTCTCTTGACCGAATATCGCAATATGGAGGTTAAAGCCTAATGGAACAGATTAAGAATGCGGAAGCCCTTCAAAGCAAGATCGACCACTGTACCAAAGCCTTTGACGAAAAAATCAAAGGGCTCGATGGTAAGCGCGCGGTCATGATTTGCGGCGGCACCGGCTGTCTTGCTAACGATTCCGACGAGATCCTTAAAGAATTCGAAAAAGAGATTAAGGAACGGGGCCTCGAATCCAAAGTCACCGTCAACCACGTCGGATGCTTTGGCTTCTGCAGCCAGGGCCCGTTCGTGAAGATCTTCCCGGAAGATACCCTCTACCACAAGGTTAAAGTTTCAGACGTTAAGCAGATCATCGAGGACGACCTCATCGGCGGCAAGGTTTGCACGAACCTTCTCTACGTCGACCCGGTCACCAAAGAAGCGGTGGTCCGTCAAGACGACATCAACTTCTACAAAAAGCAAATGCGCATCAGCCTCCATGGCTGCTCGCTCATCAACCCGGATTTCCTCGAGGAATCCCTCGGCTATGACGGTTTTAAGGCCCTGAAGAAGGCTTTGACCATCATGACCCCGCAGCAAGTCATCGACGAAGTGCTCGCGAGCGGCCTCCGTGGCCGTGGCGGCGCCGGCTTCCCGACTGGCAAGAAATGGCAATTCGCCGCTAATCAGAAGAGCGACATCAAGTACGTCGTCTGCAACGGCGACGAGGGCGACCCCGGCGCGTTCATGGATCGTTCCATCCTCGAGGGCAACCCCTTTGAGGTTATCGAAGGCATGATGATCGCCGGCTACGCCTATGGCGCCAGCGAAGGCTATTTCTACGTCCGCGCCGAATACCCGGTCGCGGTTGCTCGTTTACTCCGCGCCATCAGCGACCTTGAGAAGGTCGGCCTCCTTGGCGACAACATCCTTGGCACCAGCTTTAGCTTCCACGTCCATATGCGTGAAGGCGCCGGCGCTTTCGTCTGCGGCGAAGAGACCGCTTTGCTCAATTCTATCGAAGGCCAGCGCGGCATGCCGCGTCCGCGCCCTCCGTTCCCCGCTATCAAAGGCCTTTGGGGCAAGCCGACTTGCGTTAACAACGTCGAGACCTTGGCCCAGGTTCCTTACATCCTTCGCGTCGGCGCTGCTCAGTACGCTTCCGTTGGAACCCAAGGCTCTAAAGGAACCAAAGTTTTCGCCCTCGGCGGCAAAATCAACAACGTCGGCCTCGTCGAAGTCCCGATGGGCACCACCTTACGGACCCTTATTTACGACGTCGGCGGCGGCATTCCTAACGGCAAGAAATTCAAAGCCATCCAGACCGGCGGCCCGTCCGGCGGCTGTTTGACCGAAGAAGACCTTGATACCCCGATCGACTATGACACCCTGATCGCCCGCGGCTCTATGATGGGCAGCGGCGGCGCCATCGTCATGGACGAAGACAACTGCATGGTGGACGTCGCCCACTTCTACATGGACTTCATCACCAGCGAATCCTGCGGCAAGTGCTCGCCGTGCCGCATTGGCACCAAGCGCCTTTACGAGATGCTCACCCAGATCACCAACGGCCAAGGAACGTTCAAGACCCTCGATGATATGAAGGAGCTCGCCGAAGTCATTAAGCAAGGCTCGCTCTGCGCCCTCGGACAAACCGCGGCCAACCCGATCCTTTCGACGCTCAAGAAGTTCCCCGAGGAGTATCGCGCTCACGTGGAGGACAAGAAATGCCCGTCCCACGTCTGCAAAAAACTCATGCAGTTCTATATCGATCCGGTTCTGTGCAAGAAGTGCTCCAAGTGCGCTCGTAATTGCCCCGTCAACTGCATCAGCGGCGTCCCGGGCAAAGAGCCCTATGTTATCGACCAGTCGAAGTGCATCAAGTGCGGCACCTGCTTAGCGGGCTGCCCCTTCCATGCCATCACGAAGCGGTAAAGGAGGATAGAGAAATGGAAAGCAACAACAAAATCAACATCAAGATCGAAGGCCACGTCTATAGCGTGGACAAGAATCTCACGGTGCTCGAAGCCGCCCGTCTATGCGGCTATCAGATCCCGTCCCTCTGCGCCTGGAACCATGGCAAATGCTCGCTCGCGAGCTGCCGTGTCTGCCTCGTCGAGATCCGGACCGACCGCGGCGGCAAACTCTTTGCCTCCTGCGTCTACCCGGTGAGCGACATCCCGGCCGAGAAAGGCTTTGAGGTCTTTATCTCGAGTCCGATGGCCGTAAAGGCCCGTCGGACCAGCGTCGAACTTCTTCTCTCCAACCACAGCAAGGATTGCCAGACCTGCGTCAAAAACGGTCAGTGCGAACTCTTGCATGTCGCCAATATCACTGGCGCCCAATCGGGCAAATTCATTGGCACGATGACTCCGGCCACCGTGGACGTGATTGCCCCGGGCCTGACCCGTGATACGTCTAAATGCATCCTTTGCGGCCGCTGCATCGAGAGATGCAAAGAGGCCCAAGGCATCGGCATCCTCGGTTTCATCAACCGTGGTTTCCGCACCATCGTCGGCCCGCTCGACAACCGCAGTTTCGCGGAAGTCCCGTGCTTACAGTGCGGCCAATGCATCGAAGTCTGCCCCACCGGCGCCTTAGCCGAGCATCGTGAGATCGACAAAGTCGACGAAGCGATGTCTAAAGGCAAGTACGTCATCGTGCAGACCGCTCCGGCCGTCCGCGCCGCCATCTCCGAGGAATTCGGCAAGAAAATCGGCGAAGAAAACGGCGAAGGCAAAATGGTCGCCGCCCTCCATCGTCTCGGCTTCGCTCGTGTCTTTGACGTGAACTGGGGCGCTGACCTCACCATCACCGAAGAGAGCCAAGAGCTGATCAACCGCATCACCAAGAAGACTGGTCCGCTTCCGCAGATCACCAGCTGCTCTCCGGGCTGGATCAACTACATGGAGTTCTTCTATAACGATCTCATCCCGAACGTCTCCACCTGCAAATCCCCGCACGAAATGCAAGGCGCCATCTCGAAGTCCTACTTCGCCGAGAAGCACGGCCTCGACCCGAAGAACGTCTTCGTGGTCTCCGTCATGCCTTGCACCGCGAAGAAATACGAAAAAGAGCGTCCGCAGAACGCGGCGGTGGAGAAACTCCCCGACGTCGATGCGGTCATCACCACCCGCGAACTCGCCGTCATGATCAAGCGCGCTGGCCTCATCTGGGATTCACTCCCTGAAGAGCAGTTCGATAAGGACATGATGGGCGAATACACCGGCGCCGGAGCCATCTTCGGCGTGACTGGTGGCGTCATGGAAGCCGCCCTTCGTACGGCTTACCACACCATCAATGGCCAAGAAACCACTCCGATCGAATTCACTTCCGTGCGCGGCCTTGAAGCCGTCAAGGAAGCCGAGGTCGATCTCGGCGCGGGCGGCAAGGTCAAAGTCGCCGTCACGAGCGGCATGGCTAACGCCAAGCCGTTGCTTGATGAGATTCGCGCTGGCACGTCTCCTTACGCCTTCATCGAAATCATGTGCTGCCCCGGTGGCTGCATCAACGGCGGCGGACAACCGTTCGTCAAGCCGAGCCTGCTCCCGAACGAGGATCCGGACATTCTGGACACCTACCGCGCCAAGCGGGCGGCCATCCTCTACAAGATCGATGACAAGAAGGCTCTCCGCCAGTCGCACAACAACCCCGACATCATTGCCTTGTACAAGGATTACCTTGGCAGCTATGGCAGCGAGAAAGCCGAGGAGCTCCTCCATACGACTTACGTCTCCGACCGGGAAGCTTTCCCCGCGAAGAAGTAACTGCTTCCGACAACCTAAAGGCGCGAGCAAATCGCGCCTTTTCTTTTATTTCGGGCGAGTAAGCGCTTGAAACAAAACCCCATTATCGAAAGCAAAACCCCTTTGGATTCGTTTTTCGGGCAGGCTATGAAGTTCTGCGGTAAAATAGCCTCATGTATAAAGCGATTTTCTTTGATCTTGATGGCACGCTGCTCGATACCCTGACGGACATCCGGCGGGCCCTAAACGAAGCCCTGGCCTTATCCGGTTTCCCTCTTTCCTATAGCAAGCAGGAATGCCACGCCCTCATCGGGAGCGGGGCCGATTACCTCGTTCATACGGCCCTTGGGGAATATGACAGCCCCGAGAACTACGAGAAGCTCAAGCAGGTCTACATGCCCCTCTACGCCAAATACCAGGATGACCACACGAAACCCTTTAACGGCTTTCCCACCATCCTCCAATACCTCAAGAATAAAGGCTATTTGTTATTCGTTTGCTCCAACAAACCGGACGCCTTGGCCAAGGTCGTGGTGCCTGCCCATTATGGCCAAGGTCTCTTCACTGAAATCGTCGGCCACCAGCAGGGCGATCCCGTCAAGCCGGACCCCGTCATCGTTAACCGGTTGCTTGAAAAATATCATCTCTCGCCCGAGGAAGGCCTCTTCGTGGGGGATTCGCTGCCGGATCTATTGACTGCCAACAACGCCAAGATGAAGCTGTGCCTCTGTACTTGGGGCTATGGTTTCTACAAACCCGAACTGCTTAGTGAGGCCGCTTACGTCATCGGCAAGCCCAAAGAGCTGGTTCAGAAGGTTCTTTCTCTTCGTTAGCCCTGTCCAAACGCGCGCCCAAGCGTGTTATTATTAACAATATGCATGAAGTAAAGCTTTTCAACTCCCTTGGAATGAAGGAAGAAACCTTTGTTCCCCAAGTACCTGGCAAAGTGTCGATGTACGTCTGCGGTCCGACGGTCTATAACGATCCCCATATCGGCAATTTCCGCCCCACGATCGTCTTTGACGTTCTCCGCCGTCTTTTCATCCACCTTGGCTATGACGTCCGCTACGTCAGCAACTACACCGACGTGGACGACAAGATCATCAATCGTGCCGCCGAACTCGGCATCAGCGAACTCGACCTCACCGAATCCGTCATCGACGAATACCGCCGCCTTGTCGAGGCCATCGGCTGCCTCCAGCCCGACGCCACCCCCAAGCCAACCGTCTATATGGCCCAGATCATCAAGTATATCGACGAATTGGTCAAAAAAGGCGCCGCCTACGAAAGCGGTGGCGACGTGTATCTCCGCGTCCGCAAGATCCCTAATTATGGGGAACTCAGCGGCAACAGCGTCGAAGACCTCGAGTCCGGCGCCCGCATCGCCACAGGGGAGAAGAAAGAAGATCCCCTCGATTTCGCCCTGTGGAAGAAGACTGACAAAGGCATCAAGTGGTATACCAAATGGAGCGAAGGACGCCCCGGCTGGCACACCGAGTGCTGCGTCATGATCGATTCGATTTTCCGTTCGCAGAACGGCTACATCGACATCCACGGCGGCGGCTTTGACCTCAAGTTCCCGCACCACGAGAACGAGATTGCCCAGTCGAAGGCCCATAATGGCAACAAATTGGCCCGTTACTGGATGCATAATGGTTTTATCAACGTCAACAACGAGAAGATGTCCAAGAGCCTTGGCAACGTCATGCTGGCCAAGGATGTCGTGAAGGACTATGGCGGCATCCCTTTCCGCCTCATGATCCTTGCCTCCCATTACCGGGCTCCGGCCTCCTTTAGCGAAGATACGATTAAGGAAGCCCAGATCAAATACGCCCAACTTAAGGAATCCGCGAAAAAGGCCGCGATCGCCTTACAGATCGCCAACGTCTCTATCGATGGCCTAGAGCCGAAAGACGAATCGAAGTTCCTCGACGCCATCTGCGACGACCTCAACACCCCGAACGCCCTGGCGGTTCTCTACGAAGAGAACAAGAACCTCAACAACCTTCTGCGCGGCAACTCCGTCGATCTAGCGGCCCTCGCGGAAAGTTTCGCCTTAACCCAAGCCTATGAACGGGTTTTGGGGATAGTTCTTGAAATCCCTCACTTGAGTGAGGATGATAAAGGGCTCTACCATCGCTACTTTGACGCCAAAGGTAGAAAAGACTACGCGACCAGCGACACTCTTCGTCAAGAACTGATCGCCAAGGGTCTATTTTAAACAAAAGGAGAAAACCTTATGACCTCGCTTGACCAAATCATCATCGAATGGTTCAACACCGATTTTCACACCAACTTTTCGGGCGGCATCGTCGGTAACCTCCTTCTTATGATCATCTCGCTGCTTATGGCGGGCCTTCTCTCCGGAGTCATCGGTTTCGAACGTGAGTACCACGGCCATTCGGCCGGCTTGCGCACTCATATCTTGGTTTCCATCGGATCGGCTCTCGTCATGATCGTTTCGGTCTACGGCTTCTCTTATTGGGATAGTCTCCACGTCGACGTCACCGACCCCATAACTCGTGATCCGGCCCGTTTGGCCGCTCAGGTGGTCACCGGCATCGGCTTCTTAGGTGCGGGCACCATCGTGCAGACTGGCACTGACGTCAAAGGTTTGACCACCGCGACGACGATCTGGATGGCGATGGCGATCGGTCTCGCCTGTGGCGCTGGCAGTTTCGTGGTAGCGGCCATCGCGACCGTCGTGGCTCTCTTCTCCCTCATCAGCATGCGCAAAGTCGAAAAAATCGCCGCCAAACGCAATCCGGTTATCATGATCGTCTGCCAAAGCGATAAGCCCATTCTCAAAGACGTCATCCTTATCGCCAACCGTTACAATATCTCGGTTCGTGGTACCGAAAGCGAACTCGTTTCCTATCAGGAAAACAGCGCTCTTCGTCTGACCTTCCATTGCAATTTCGCCTCCCAGAGTTCCCTTACCGCCTTTGTGGATGAACTCCGCTTTACCATCCGCCCCTTGGAGCTCAAGGTCTCCACGGCCGACAACTGAGCACCTTTGCATCGAGGAAAATAATGTCTACAATCATCTTCGGCAGGAATGCCGTGCGAGCTACGTTAGAGGAAGACCGCGTCCAGACGCTTTTTGCGGCCACGCGCTTCCAAAATGACGAGTTTGTGACTTTGGCCCGCAAACACAACGTTTCCGTGAAGTTCGTCAGCGATGACGAGCTCACGAAAATGGCCAGAGTGCCCTCTCATCAGGGCTTTGTGGCCATTTGCGACGACTACGGGACAGTTTCTTTGAACGCGCTCATCGAAAGCGCCAAGAAGAAGCAGTATCCGCTTTTGGCGATGCTGGACGGAATCGAGGACCCCCATAACCTCGGCGCCATCCTGCGGAGCGCGGACGCCTTTGGCGTGGATGGTCTCATCATTAAAAATCATGGCGAAGTTCCTCTTAATGGAACCGTTGCCAAGGTATCGACGGGGGCCATCAATTACGTCAAAGTGGCGGTGGTGGCCAACCTTTCGCAAGCCATTGAGGTCCTGAAGGAGAAATCCTACTGGATCGTGGCAAGCGACGGCTCCGGAACCATGGATTACGACAAAGTCGACTACAAATCGCCGATCTGTTTGGTGATCGGAAGCGAAGGGTCTGGTATCCAACCCCTGGTCCTGAAGCACAGCGACTTTATCGTCAAAATCCCGATGTTCGGCCACGTTAACAGCCTGAACGCCTCCGTCGCCGCCAGCGTTTTGTTTGCCCAAGTCATTCAGAATCGCAAGTGATTCCTGCCTCCCTACAGGAGGAGAAATAGACCATGTCATTCGACAGCGTCCCTGACGAGGAGCTTTTGCTGTTGATCCGATCCGGCCGTTCGGGGGCTCAGGAGTCCCTCTTTCAGCGTTATTTCGCGGCGCGAGGCTTTCATTGCCGAAGGGCGGCCCCTGAGATTTCGCGGCACGTTTTCGACTGGGATCTCAACGCCAACTACTTTCAGATTTTTCTTAAATGCCAGAACAGTTTTCAGTTCGGGAAAGCCCTCTTCAAGAACTACTTCGAGACCGCCCTTCGGCACGAGCTCTACCGCTGCCTGCAGGCCAGACAGCGCGACCACTTCAATTGCTTGTCCCTCGATGACCCTTTGTCGCCGGGAGATGGCGACCTGACCTTCCATGACGTCGTCTCCGCTTACGAGGGCGAAGACCCGCGCCTCTACCTCAACTACATCGAGGAGGCCTACCGCCTTAAACGGGCCCCAAAAGAGATTACGGAGGACATTCTCCGGGTGGCCCTCTTACGGGGCGAGAACCTCACTTATCCGGAAATCGCCAGGAAGCTTGGGATCTCCGTCAAAATGTGCAAAGACCGCTATGCCAAGTACACCAAAGTCATCGAAAGAATAATTAATCACGGACGGGTCGATGGACTCTATGCGTGCAAAAAGCCCTCCCGGCAACCATGAGGCGGTTTCTCTAAGGAGAAAGAATGTTGACTAATCGCTTCCGCGGCCTTAACATTGACACGCTGAGAATTAGGATAGAGGTTTATGGGAAGGGAAAAGGTTTTTTTGATTTGCTCAGAGTGCTTGGCAAGAAACTACCAAGTCTCGAAACGCCCCAACGACCCCCGTCGTCTGGAGCTCAACAAGTTCTGCCCGCATTGCGGGAAGTACACGCTACACAAGGAAAGCAAGTAAGGAGGCATTCTTAATGGCCGCACCAATTAAGTACGTTAAAGAAGTCGTTAAGGAAGGCAAACGCGTCCGCTGGCCCGGACGGGAAACTCTTTGGCCCGCCGTCGCCGTCGTCATTTGGATCAGCGTCTTTGCCGCGCTCTTCCTCGTGCTGGAGGATTTGGCCGCCAACAGCATCATCACGCAGCTTCAGTCGGCCTTTGGAGGAAAATAATCATGCCAGCACAATTAGGCGAGAAGCAGTGGTACATCGTTACCACCTACTCGATGCACGAGTCGAAGACCGCGGATAACCTCCGCAAACGCATTCAGTCCATGAATATGCAGGACTTCATCCTTCGTGTCATCGTGGCCGAACAGGACGTCCCCGTCATGAAAGACGGCGTTCCGACGGGCAAGACCAAGAAAAAGAATCTTTATCCGGGCTATGTTTTCGTCGAGATGATCATGACCGATGAGTCCTGGTACATCGTCCGTAACACTCCGGGCGTCACCGGCATCGCCGGTTCTTCCGGCGGCGGACAAAAGCCGACCCCGGTCACTCGCGAGGAAATCGAGCCCGTCCTTAAGAGAATGGGCATGATCGACAGCTCCATGTACGAGCGTTACAACGTCGGCGACCTCGTCAAGGTCATCCACGGACCGCTCGAAGGCACCGAAGGCAAGATCATCAGCATCGACAAGCAGACTGGTGCCTGCCGCGTCGACACCGTCTTCTTCGGCCGTTCGACCCCGGTCGACGTCGACTTCTCCGAAATCGAGAAGATCTAAACGACCTGGCAACCGCAGGCTTTCCGCTTGCGGTTTTCTTTTTGTCTTGAAATATGAAAAACCATTCATATAATATGGTAGACATATATATGAAAGGAGATTCATATATGGTAGCGATGCCCGATGAGAAAACCCTAGATAAGATGGAGACTTTGCTTAATATTGCCTCCGATTACACCCGCCTCAAGATTCTTTATTCAATCTCCGAAGGCGAGAAAAACGTTTCGGCGATCGTCGCCGAATCTGGGGCTTCGCAGTCCCTTGTTTCCCATCAGCTGAAAGTTCTCCGGAAAGCCAAATTGGTGAGTACCCATAAGAGTGGGACGAAGGTCTACTACGCCCTCGCGGATGAGCACGTCATGGAACTCTTAAGGGTCGTGCACGAACACGTGGAGGAAAAATGAGCGAGTCCTGCGTTTGCGTAAAGAAAGATAAAGTCTCCTTGCTGGACCGTCATTTCTGGATAGCGGTGGCCCGCATCGCCTTTTCGGTGCTCCTGGCCCTCCTAGGGTATTTCCTCTTCACGGAAGCCCGTTACGGGGTGTGGGTCAATTTCCTCGTGATGTTTGCCTCTTGGGCCATCTGTTCCTATGACATCGTGGCCGAGGCATTTGTGAATACCTTTCGCCATAAAGAGCCCTTCGACGAGAACATGCTGATGTTCATCGCCTCGGTCGGGGCCTTTTCGCTCCGTTTCTTTGGGCCGGAGGATAACGAGTTTCTCGAGGCGGCCATGGTCGTCGTGCTCTTTCAGATTGGTGAACTATTCGAAAACCTTGCCACCGCGAGGAGCCATCAAGCCATCACCGAAGCGGTGGGCCTGCGGGCTCAGGTCGCCCACAAGGTGGTGGATGGGAAGAGCCTCGAGGTCGTTCCTTCGACCCTCGTGCCAGGCGACGTCATCCTCGTCAAGGCGGGTGACATCATCCCCGCTGACGGGACCATCCTCGAGGGGTCAGGCGCCCTCGACATGTCTTCATTGACCGGCGAGTTCGTCCCCGTGACCAAGAAAGAGGGAGACTTCGTCAACTCCGGAACGATCATGAAGAACGGATCCACCACGATAAGAGTGGACAAAAGCTACGAAGACTCGACGGTGAGCAAGATCATTGGGCTCGTCGAGGAGAGCGCCAAGAGCAAGTCGGGCGCAGACCGCTTCATTGATGCCTTTTCGCGTCTCTACACGCCGATTGTGGTGGCTCTGGCCCTGGCCGTGGCGGTTGTTCCGCCCCTCTTCTATGGGGTCTCCGATGGGGCCGTGTGGTCCAAGTGGGTGTATACGGCCCTTTGCTTCCTCGTGATCTCTTGTCCCTGCGCCATCGTGATTTCGGTTCCGCTCGCCTATTTCGCCGGCATTGGCTTAGCGAGCAAACGGGGCCTTATCGTCAAAGGGGCCGCCTTCTTCGATAAACTCGATCATCTCGGTTATGTGGTGACGGATAAAACCGGAACGTTGACCTATGGCGACTTTCGAGTTACCAAGACTGTTTATAAGGGTATCGACTCAATTAAATTTAACGAATATCTAAAGGCGGTGGAATCCCGTTCAAATCACCCGATCGCTTTGGCGATAATGAAGGAAACAAAGAACGGTTTTGCTGGCACACTCACAAACTATCACGAAGAAGCCGGCCTCGGGGCTGAGGCCGATTACGATGGCCATCACCTTCTGGCGGGCAATTACCGTCTCTTGGTATCTAAGAAAGTTGTGGTCCCGCCTGACCTCGAGGTTGGGACCTTGGTCTATCTCGTGGTTGATGGGCTCTGCGTTGGTTATGTGGTGCTCAATGACGTGATCAGGGTGCAGAGCCTCGACATGGTCCAAGGCCTAAGGTCTTTTGGGGTTAAAACCTGTATGCTTACTGGCGATAAGGAAGACGGGGCCCTCGCTGTCTCCTCAACCTTGGGCTTAGATGAGCACTATAGTGAGCTTCTGCCCGACGACAAGAAGAAACTCCTGGAAGAAAAAATCGCTTTGAAGCGCGGCTATGTCGCCTACATGGGCGATGGCATCAACGACGCTCCGTCGATTGTTTTGGCGGACGTGGGGGTGGCCATGGGTGGAGTCGGCAGTGATTTGGCCGTCGAAAACGCCGACCTCGTTATCATGAACGACGACCCATCGAAGATTGTTACCGCCATCAGGATCGCCAAGAAAACAAAACGGCGGGCCATCTTCAATATCGTAATCGCGCTGGCTATTAAATTAACCATTATGGCCCTCTCGGCGTTCCTGCCCGGCTTCCCCCTACTCGCGGCCGTTCTCGCGGATACGGGCCTGACCGTTTTGCTCGTCATTAATTCGGTCTCACTTCTCCGTTCGAAAGTCCGGTAGCCTAAAGGCTGTTTTCAATTCAAACTGTGCATTGTGCACAAGGAAACCGGCCTTTTTTGCTGTTGCAACGCGCTGGCTCTGCGCGTATATTTATTCACGTGCGCGAAAAATGGCGCATAGCGTGGTTGAATCCCGACGAGGGTTCGAAAAACCACTGCATGTCTCACACAAGGAGGAGAACATGGCAAAGAAAATCGTCAAAGTTCTGAAAATGGAACTTCCCGGTGGCGAAGCCCACCCGGGACCAAAGCTTGCTTCGGCAGGCGTCGTCATGAATAAGTTCTGCACCGACTTCAACGCGAAGACCGGCGACAGAAAAGGACAGGTCGTCCCTGTCATCATCACGGCTTACGAAGACAAATCCTACGATTTCGCGATCAAGACCAGCCCCGCTGCTGGGTTGATCCTTAAGGCCGCTGGCATCCAAAAAGGCTCTGGCAATCCGAAGAAGATTGTCGGCAACATCACCGATGCCCAGTGCGAAGAAATCGCCAAGTACAAACTTCCGGACCTCAATGCTAACGACATCGACGCCGCGAAGAAGATCATTGCCGGATGCGCCCGTCAAATGGGCGTCACCGTCAACGGGAAATAAGGGGGAAACCGAACATGAAACTCGGCAAGAAATACGTTAACGCCTCCAAACTTCTCGACACCACCAAGCTTTACACCATCGAAGAGGCCACGCCGCTTCTCAAGAAGACCAGCACGACCAAATTCGATTCGACCATCGACGTGAGCTTCTCGCTCAATGTCGACCCGACTCTCGCGGATCAGCTCATCCGCGGCACCCTTGTCCTTCCCCACGGAAACGGCAAGAGCAAGAAAATCTTAGCTGTCACTGGCATCAAGGCTGACGAAGCCAAGGCTGCCGGCGCCGATTATGTCGGCGGCAAAGAGATGCTCGAAAAGATCTCGAACCAAAACTGGTTTGACTTCGACATCATCGTGGCCACTCCGGACATGATGGGCGAACTCGGAAAGATGGGCCGTGTCCTCGGACCTAAAGGCTTAATGCCGAACCCCAAGAGCGGAACCGTTTCGCTCCAAATCGGACAGGCTATCACTGAGATCAAGCGCGGCAAGATCACTTACCGTGTCGACAAAGACGGCAACCTCAACGTTTCCGTCGCTCGCTGCTCCTTCGCCGATGACGCCATCATCGACAACGTCAAGGCCCTCTGCGCCGCAATCGCCAAGAGCCGTCCGTCCTCGGTCAAAGGCATCTTCGTCCGCAACTGCGTCGTCCACACCACGATGGGGCCTGGTCTCCATCTGACCTTCGAAGGCCGCAACTAGTCTCTTATCCGCTAATTCGGTGAATGGCTTCTATACCTAAGATAGCAACGGGCAAGTGCCTTAATAACTCACGTTGCTGAGGTTAAAAATTCACATTCTCACTCAGTATAGAAAGCTTCACATAGTCGAAATGAAAGGAGGTATCAGCATGAACAAAGATGTTCTCCAAGCCAAAAAAGATGCCGTTTCCGAAATCGAAAAGGGTTTGAAGGAGAGCGCCAGTATCGCCGTCGTGTCCTATCAGGGCTTGACCGTGGCCGAACTGACCGAACTCCGCCACAAACTCGCCGAGAAGAACGCCGCGATGACCGTGTTCAAAAACACTCTCGTCAAACGCGCCCTCAAAGAAACCGGCCTCTCTGGCATTGAAGGTTACCTCGATGGCCCGAACGCGTTCGTCTTCTCGAAAGACTTAACCGCCGGCCCCGCTGTCGTCACCAGGTTCGCCCGCTTCCACGAAAAACTCGTGGTCAAAGGTGGCTTAGTCGAAGGCAAGGGAGTTGACGCCAAAGGCTTAAAGGAAGTCGCTACGATGCCGAGCCGCGAAGGCTTACTGTCTATGCTCTGCCAATGCCTGAACGCCCCGATCCGCAACTTTGCTTACGCGGTGGATTCCATCGCCCAAAAGCAGGGAGCCACTACGGCCCCCACAGCCCAATGATATAGGAGGAACTAACCATGGCTGACAAATTAACGAAAGAACAAATCATCGACTCCCTCAAACAGTACTCGGTGATCGAACTCAATGACCTCGTGAAGGCCGTCGAGAAGGAGTTCGGCGTGAGCGCCGCGGCCCCTGTCGCTGCCGCTGCCGTCCCCGAAGAAGGCCCCGTCGCCAAAGGACCGAGCGAAGTCTCGCTCATCCTCAAGGGACTTGGCACTGGCTCCAAGGTTGCCATCATCAAGGCTGTTCAGGCCATCACTGGCTTAGGCCTTATGGATGCCAAGAAACTCGTGGACGTCGTCCCGAGCACCATCAAGGAGAAGATCTCTCCCGTCGAAGCTGAAGCCCACAAGAAAACTCTTGTTGACGCCGGCGCCGAAGTCGAGGTCAAGTAGTCTCCGATTCTAGTCGTTTTTCCCCTCCCCGCCTGGCTCATCGCTTGGGTGGGTAGGGGATTTGTGGTTTCTAAAGGGAGTAACCTCAATGCCTCAATACTTCGAAAACGCCGATCTTCAAAAAAGCATCAAGTATCGGTATTTCGTGGTTTTGGGAGCAGATCGTTACGAACTTAGTGGCCATAGTGGGACTTTCTCTAAGGACGGCCTCGACAAGGGAAGCGAGTTTCTACTCGAAACCCTCTACCGAGCGCCCTTAGGCACGAAAATTCTGGACCTTGGTTGCGGCACGGGACCAATCGGACTAATCCTTGCCAAAGCTGACCCGAAACGTCACGTCACTCTCTGCGACGTGAACCTGCGGGCCCTCGACTGCGCGAAAGAGAACGCCACTAACCTTGGCATCCTCCCGCAAGTCGAGATTGTCGAAAGCGATTGCTACACCAACATTGACTCCATTTATGACACGATCGTCTCTAACCCGCCCATCAGAGCGGGGAAGAAAGTGACTTACGCCTTCTATGACGGAGCCCCCTCCCACTTGGTCGCGGGAGGACGCCTCATCGTCGTAGTGCGCCGTAAGCAGGGCGCCGACTCGGTCTACGCTCATCTCCAGACCCTCTTCTCGAAGGTCGAGATCCTGGACTCCCACAAAGGCTATCGTCTCATCGCCGCGACTAAATAAGGAGCACATAAATGCCTAACGCAAAAATGAAAACCGATTACAAGAATTACCAATCGGGTATCAACGGCCGCATCAATTTCTCGAAAATCAGCGGCTCGCTCGCTCTTCCGAATCTCGTGGAAATCCAAACGGATTCCTTCCAGTGGTTCCTGAACAATGGAATCAACGAGGTCATGAAGGAAGTCTTCCCAATTGCCAACTACGCCAATACTGTCCTCATTGAATACGTCGGTTGCCGCTTCGAGGCGCCGGAATACGGCCCGCTCGATTGCCGGGAAGGCGATTTGACCTACAGCAGCAAACTCAAGGTCACTCTCCGTCTTAGCTTTAAGGCTACCAAAGAGATTAAAGAGGACAACGAGGTCTTCATGGGCGATATCCCGATGATGACCGACAGCGGCACCTTTATCGTCAATGGCGCCGAGCGTGTCATCGTCAGCCAAATAGTCCGTTCTCCGGGCGCCTACTTTCAGGACACCCCGGACAAGAGCGGCGTTCACACTTATAACGGCGAAATCATTCCGACCCGTGGCACCTGGCTCCAGTTTGAGAGCGATCTCAAACAGGTGATGTGGGTCCGCATCGATCGTCAGCGCAAAATGCCCGCGACCATCCTCTTCAAGGCCTTAGGCTTCGAGAGCGAAAAGAGCATCACTGACCTCTTCGGCAACAGCGACTCGATGAAGTACACCCTCAGCAAGGATTCGAACATCAAGAGCGGCAACGACGCCCTTATCGATATCTTCCGCAAACTGAAACCCGGCGAGCCGATCACCAAGGACGGCGTCGTGAATTTCCTCGTTCAGAAATTCTTCGACGACAAGCGTTATGACCTTGGCAGAGCCGGCCGCTTTAAGTACACCCAGAAACTTGGCATCTACGACCGTTTGCTCGGCCGCGTCCTCGCCGAGAACCTCGTGTCCGCCGATGGCGAAATCTTCACCAACAAACTTGGCACGGCCTTACTCAAGGGCGTCAAACTCACCAAAGAGGACGTCCAAGAGCTCAAGGATGCCGAATTCTTCGAGAAGGGCGCCCACACCAAGAAACTCAAGGTCAACACCTCTCTTGATGCCAACTCCATCGTCAACATCGTCAAGGTCTACGCCAACGACAAGCTTGGCGAGCCCATCGTTTCCATCATCGGAACCGACCTCAATTGCACGCTCTCGCGCGTGACCATCTCTGATATGGTCGCTTGCTTCAGCTACTTCTGCAACATCCAAGACGGCATCGGTCAAACCGATGACATCGATCACCTCGGCAACCGCCGCGTCCGCTGCGTCGGAGAACTTCTCCAGACCCAGTTCCGCATCGGTCTCACCAAGATGGCCAAGACGGTCCAGCAGAAGATGTCCATCACCGACCTTGAGAACTCGAAGCCTCAGGCCCTCATCAACATCCGCCCGCTCACTTCCTCCATCCGCGAGTTCTTCGCCTCGAGCCAGCTCTCCCAGTTCATGGACCAGACCAACCCGCTCGCCGAACTCACCAATAAGCGCCGTATCTCGGCCCTCGGCCCTGGCGGTCTAACCCGCGACCGCGCTTCGATGGAAGTCCGCGACGTTCACTACACCCACTACGGCCGTATCTGCCCGATTGAGACTCCTGAAGGACAGAACATCGGTCTTATTAACAACCTTTCGACCTACGCCAAGATCAACGAATACGGCTTCTTGGAGACCCCCTACCGTGTGGTCCTTGAGAAGGTCGACGAGAAGGGCGTCAAGCACTTCTACGTCAGCGATCGCGCCGAGTATCTCTCGGCCGATGCCGAACGCGGCCACTACATCGCCGAGGCCAACATTCGCCTAGGCGAACCGGTCAAGGTCGATTTCGGTAACGGCGACAGCGAACTCGTCAAGGAAATCCTTGAAGACGAAGTCGTCACCCGTCACGACGACGAAAACATCCTCGCCCGGAAGGAACTCGTCAACTACGTCGACGTCTCCCCGAAGCAGATTGTTTCCATCGCCGCGGCCTGCATTCCGTTCCTCGAGAACGACGACAGCACCCGCGCTCTCATGGGCGCCAACATGCAACGTCAGGCCCTCCCGCTTCTCCGTCCGTCGATTCCTTACGTTGGCACCGGTCTAGAACCCCTCATCGCCCGTGACTCCGGCTTAGCCGTGGTCGCGACCGCCGATGGCGAAGTGGTGGACACCGATTCCTCGACCATCGTCGTGAAGGAAGGCAAGAACAACCACAACTACCACCTCCAGAAATTCGAACGCTCGAACCAAGGCACCTGCATCAACCAGCTGCCGAACGTCCGCGTCGGCGACCATGTCCAGCAAGGACATGTCATCGCCGATGGCCCGGCTATGCGTAATGGCGAACTGGCTCTCGGCCAGAATGTCCTCGTCGCTTACATGACCTGGCACGGTTACAACTACGAAGACGCCGTCATCATGTCGGAACGGATGGTGAAGGACGATACCTACACCTCCATCCACATCGAGAAATACGAACTCGAGTGCCGCGAGACCAAACTCGGCAACGAAGAAATCACTCGTGACGTTCCTAACGTCGGCGAGGAAGCCAAGACCTATCTCGACGAACGGGGCATCATCATCCCGGGCGCCGAAGTCAAGGAAGGCGATATTTTGGTTGGCAAGATCACTCCGAAAGGACAGACCGAGCCGACTCCGGAAGAGAAGTTGTTGATGGCTATCTTCGCCGAAAAGACGAAGGACGGCAAAGACAGCTCCCTCCGTGTTCCGCACGGCGGCGCCGGCATCGTCCGGGCCGTCAAGATCTTCACCGCCAAAAACAAAGACCCACTCCCGCCCGGAGTCATTGAGACCGTCCGCGTCTACATCGTCCAGAAGAGAAAGATCTCCGAAGGCGACAAGATGTCGGGCCGTCACGGTAACAAAGGCGTCATTTCCAAGATCCTTCCGGTCGAGGATATGCCGTTCTTACCCGATGGCACCCCAATCGACATCATGCTTTCCCCGATGGGCGTTCCTTCCCGTATGAACATCGGCCAAATCCTTGAAGTCCACCTTGGACTGGCCTGCCGCAAGCTCGGCATCCGCGTCGCCACCCCGGTTTTCGATGGGGTCAGCAACAGCGAAATCTTCGACTTAATGAAGCAAGCCGGCCTTTCGAGCGACGGCAAAACCGTCCTCTACGATGGCCAGACTGGCGAGCCGTTCCATGAACGCATCTCCGTCGGCGTCCAATACATGATTAAACTCGTGCACATGGTCGACGACAAACTCCACGCCCGCGCTACCGGACCTTATTCGCTCGTGACGCAGCAGCCTCTCGGCGGCAAAGCCCAGAACGGCGGCCAGCGTTTCGGCGAAATGGAAGTTTGGGCCCTCGAGGCCTACGGCGCCGCGCACGTCTTGCAGGAAATGCTGACCATCAAATCCGATGATCGCGTCGGCCGTCGCAAGACCTACGAATCCATCATCAAGGGCTTCCCCATCCCGCGTCCGGGCATGCCTGAAGCCTTCAAAGTGTTCACCAAGGAACTTAAAGGCCTTGGCATGAACGTCGCGCTCTACGACCAAGAAGGCGACTCCGTCGATATGGACGCCTTAGCGAAAGAGGCCTTGATCGAAGAGAGAAAGGTCAATTCCGCCATCCGCAACCTGACTTCCCCGCGTGAGGAGGCCGCCGTCGAGACCGTTGAGGTCAGCGCCGACGATGCCGCTTCTGCCGCGTCCGAAGAAGGTCTGTCCGTTCGGAGCGGCTCGGTGAGCACGCCCACGAAGGACGAGGAATAGGAGGATAACGAACCATGTTTGACATCAATCAGTTAGCCGCCATGCAGGTTGGTCTCGCCTCCCCTGACACCATTCGGGCCTGGTCCCATGGCGAAGTCACGAAGCCAGAAACCATCAACTACCGTTCTCAGAAACCGGAAATGGGGGGTCTCTTCTGCGAGAAGATCTTCGGTCCGGCCAAGGATTACGAATGCCACTGCGGCAAATACAAGAAGATCCGTTACCAGGGCATCACCTGCGAAAAGTGCGGCGTCGAAGTCATCTCGAAAGAATGGCGTCGCGAGCGCTTTGGCCACATCGAGCTCGTCAGCCCGTGCAGCCACATCTGGTACCTGAAGGGCATCCCTTCGCGGATGGGCTTAATTCTCGACGTCTCCCCGAAGCAACTCGAGGAAGTCGTCTATTTCGCCGCCCACTTAGTCCTCAACCCCGGCACCTCGACCGTCCTTAAGTACAAGGATTTCCTTGACGAAAAGTACGCCCGTGTCGAGTTCGTCGACGTCATCGAGGCCTTCAAGGCCCAAATCCCCTCCGGCTCGGCCGACGCCTTACGCGCCGATGAGCTCGTCGAGAGGATGAAGAACCCGAACGAAACGTTCGATTTCTTCAGCAACGCCGCCTTCATCACCAAGTACACTGGAGCCGAATTCGGCGAAGGCGCCGCGGCCGTGAAGAGACTGCTCCACGAAGTCGATCTCGACAAAGAATTCAAAGCCATCAGCGAGGAAATGCGCGATGTCTCCGGACAGCGCCAGCGTAACCTCACGAAACGCCTCGAGGCCGTCCAGGCCTTCCGCGACAGCGATCAAAAGCCCGAGTGGATGGTTCTCGACGTCATCCCCGTCATTCCGCCGGATCTTCGCCCGATGCTCCAGCTCGATGGTGGCCGTTTCGCCGCCAGCGATCTTAACGATCTCTATCGCCGCGTCATCAGCCGTAACACCCGTCTCAAGAGACTGATCGACATGAACGCCCCGTACGTCATTTTGATGAACGAGAAGCGCATGCTTCAGGAAGCGGTGGACGCTCTTATCGATAATGGCCGCCGCAGCAAGCCGGTCACCGGCCCGAGCGGCCGTCCTCTTAAGTCCTTAAGCTCCGGCTTAAAGGGCAAGCAAGGCCGGTTCCGTCAGAACCTCCTTGGCAAGCGTGTTGACTATTCCGGCCGTTCCGTCATCGCCGTCGGTCCGTCTCTTAAGATGTACCAGTGCGGCCTTCCGCGCGAAATGGCGATTCAGTTGCTCCGTCCGTTCATCGCCGCCATTCTCATCAAGAGGGGCTACGTGAGCGCTCATAAGCAAGCCGACAAGTATATCGACCGTTACGACTCGGTGGTCTACGACATCGTCGAAGAGATCATCAGCCAGCACCCGGTTCTCCTTAACCGCGCCCCGACTCTCCACCGTCTTGGCATCCAGGCCTTCCAGCCCGTCCTCGTCGATGGTCACGCCATCCGTCTCCACCCGCTCGTCTGCACCGGCTTCAACGCCGACTTCGACGGCGACCAAATGGCCGTCCACGTCCCGCTCGGCAAAGCCGCCCAGGAAGAGGCCCTCGAGCTCATGCTCGCGAGCAACAACATCCTTGGCCCGAAGGATGGCAAACCTATTGTCATTCCGTCGCAAGACATGGTGGTCGGCAACTACTACCTCACCCAAGAGGAGTCCGCTGAGGACTTCCTTAGCCGCGCCAAGGCCCTTCGCGACCTCAACGAGGCCAATAAGGGCGTCATTTCCGACGAGGAAAGAGACGCTAACGAAGAGCAAGCTTCCGTGTTTGAGACTTATGCCGGACTCGAAGGCAAGGTCTTCAGCAACGTCTCCGAGGTGATCGACGCCTATGAGACGAGATCCATCTCGCTCCATAACCGCATCGCCATCCGCGCGACGAGCATCCACAAGACTTTCGGCGAGGATCTTTCTAAGGATTCCTTACCGCTCGACGTGAAGGGGAAATACCTCATCACGACCGTCGGCAAGGTCATCTTCAACGAGATCTTCCCGGACGATTTCCACTACATCAACGACAAGCCCGACGCCTCCCTTGAGGCCGTCGAGAGCTGGTTCGTCCCGATGGGCACCGACATCCCCGCTTTCATCAAAAAGCAGCCGTTACGGAACCCCATCAAGAAAAAGGACCTCGGCATCATCATCGACCAGGTCTTCCATAAGTACGACATGGTCAACCCGGAGAACACGGAGTTCCATCCTTCGAAGACTTCGGCCATCCTCGACAAAATAAAGGACCAGGGCTTCAAGTATTCGACCGTGGCCTCCATCACCGTCGCCATCTCCGACATCCGCCCAGTCGACAATAAGGCTGAGAAAGTCGAAAAGGGCCAGCAAAGGGTCGACCAGATCACCAAGATGTTCCGCAAAGGCCTCTTATCCAACACCGAACGCCACCGCGAGGTGGTCAACGCCTGGACCAAGGTCACCGATGACGTCAAAGGCGAAGTGGCCAACGCCCTCGCCCACGATAAGCGCAACCCGCTCGTCGTCATGTCTGACTCCGGAGCCCGTGGCTCGCTTGATAACTTCAAGCAGCTCATCGGCATGAAGGGTCTCGTCATGAACCCGAAGAACGAAGCCATTGAGCTTCCGATCGTCTCCTCCTACCGTGAAGGTATGAAGGTCGCCGAGTTCTTCATCAACACCCACGGCGCCCGCAAAGGCGGCGCTGATACCGCCCTTAAGACCGCTGACTCTGGCTATCTCACCCGCCGTCTCGTCGACGTCGCTCAAGATGTCGTCGTCCGCGACATCGACTGCCACTGCGACCACGGCTTCAAGGTCCGCGAAATCCGCGACACCGCCCGCGACACCGTCGTGGTTAAGCTCGACGATCGCCTCAACGGCCGCTTCTCGGTCCACGATATCGTGAATCCGAAGACGGGCGAGGTTATCGTTCCCGCCAACACCATGATCACTGACGCCCAAGGCAAAGCCATCGTCAAAGCTGGCATTACCGAGGTCGAAATCCGTTCGCTCTTCACCTGCCAGACCCGCAATGGCGTCTGCCAGCACTGCTACGGCCGCAACATGGCGACCGGCCGTCTCGTCCAAGTGGGCGAAGCGGTTGGCATCATGGCCGCTCAGTCCATCGGCGAACCGGGCACCCAGTTGACGATGCGGGTCTTCCACACTGGTGGTATGGCCGGCACCGACATCACTCAAGGTTTGCCTCGTGTCCAAGAGCTTGTCGAGTCGCGCAATCCGAAAGGCGAAGCCCTCATCAGCGAGATCGACGGCCTCGTCACCGAAATCAAGGCGGAGGACAACGGCCGCTACGAAGTGACCATCGAATCCTCTTCCCGCAAGACTGAGGAATCTAACGCCCCCGAGACGAAGGAATACCTGACTGGCTACGGAGCTCGTCTCCGCGTCAAGAAGGGCGACCACGTCGAAGCCGGCGGCAAGATCACCGAAGGCGCCATCAACCCGAAGCAACTCCTCGAAGTCGCCGACGTTGAGAAGGTCGAAGTCTACATGATCAAGGAGATCCAGAAGGTTTATGCCGCTCAAGGTATCGGAATTTCCGATAAGCACCTTGAGGTCATCATCCGTCAGATGCTCCGCAAGATGTTCATCATCGACGGCGGCGACACCGAGCTCCTTCCGGGAACCCGCGTCGACGTCGACCGCTATACCGCCTCGAACGAAGCGGCCCTCATCGAAGGCAAGCGCCCAGCCCTTGGCCACCCGCTCGTCCTTGGCATCACCAAGGCCGCCCTCGAGACCGAATCGTTCCTTAGCGCCGCCTCCTTCCAGGAGACCACACGCGTGCTGACCGACGCCGCCATCAAAGCCAAGAAGGACAACCTCCATGGCCTGAAGGAGAACGTCATCACCGGCAAGCTCATCCCGGCTGGAACCGGACTTCTCAGCGAAGAAGAGGAAGACGAGAATCTCGCCTCCTTCGATGTCACCGAGAAGATGCAAGAGGTCAAGAACCAGTACATCGAGGCCCACGATCGCCCCGACGCCACTCACTAATTGGCCCACTGAAGAATCAGCCCCATCGCGCAAGCGGTGGGGTTTTCTTTTTTTTGCCAGAAACGGAGGATCCTATTGGTTTGGGTATTTGAAGGTTTCTAAGCAGATCTTTTATTAATTTGGTTTTTTACACAGCGGTGGTAATCTTAAATACGCAGGGGGCTAAATATGAGTGTGCTTGGAATCGCGAGCGTTTTTGCTTCGTTGCTGGTCGCCCCGACGACTAATCCCAATTCGGAAGTGATTGGATACCGCTTCGAAACTGAACCTGTCACAGTTACCAAAAAAGTATTTTTTGATCCGGTGCTTTTTTCTGCTATCAGAGACAGTGGGCGAACGGTTCGGTTCGAAATAAAAAGCAAATATGAAGCGCCAGCTCCGTATTTCATTGCCGATCCCTCTATGCCAGAAATCGTTTCGGTGAGGGAAATCCGAAATGATGTCGACTCTTTACTCTATATGACAAGGCAATTGGAGAGCCTTTCATCAGGACAAGGGAAAGCCGCCATTGCAAATGATGCAATGGGCTATATCAGAACAATCAACCGATCCTATGATGATGAAGCAATTCTTGGGCAATGGCGCCTTTTGGCGGGAGACCGACCAAATTCCTTTATCTCAATGGTGGAAGCCGATCATACAAAAGGCCTCACATTCCAAGATTTTTTTGGACAGTTCGTATGTTATGACTCACAATACAATCTATCCGGGCATCAAAGCCTTGCGGAATCGAGACAAAGAATTAACAACCCCCTTCGTTTAATTGACCCCTCTACCAGCACTGCCTCAATAGACTTGATTCACCTGTTTGCCTCAATGGATGGGATTTATTCCGACACGGGGTCAACCTTGATTTCAGGTGGGTACGGAAACAACCACATCGAACGTGATTTGGCTTCTTGGAACGGAGATTTGCAGCAAGCAGTAAAATATTCTAACGGATCAGGGAGCCCATTCATTACACCTGAACCGGCCTTTAGTACCATCATGAATAACGTTGGCTTCGGATGTTCTGAGGAAGACATCAAGGCCGACATGGATGCGATGACCATCACAAAACTTTATTTTGAAGGTTATTCGTCCTATACGATAAGCAACTCGCTGTATTACTATTACTCCCGTTCGGGCCAGGACAATTGGTATCGACCATATTCCTTTATGGTTTCATCGACTCTTGAACCTGAAAATGGCAACATCGGAGATCTGACAGTCGATTTCTCTCGAGAGGTTTATAGGGAGTTCAATATCAGTTTTCCGAGTTTTGGGGACGCCTTGTACTATGATTGGATTTCTGTTCCAATGTACATAATGATGAATGGTGGTACGACGATACCAACTATGTCGTCGCGGGTTTTTGTAACAAGAAGTTTTGTTGCTTATGTGGTCGATGGAGCTCAAAAAGGGGGTCTGCTTTAATGAAAAGAAATACACTGCTCTATTTCGTTCTGTCACTTCTTTTGTGTTCTTCCTGCGAGTACCAACCTTATCGTTCGGAAGTGAATGAGTGGGCCACGTTTTCATACTTCCTTTCACGAGTGAAGTCGCTGGGGTCCGTCTTCTCAGTTAGGCCTTCACCATTAGGAACCTTTTCCATTCCGGAAAACGACAAGGAAGGTTTTTTGACGCCGTTTCTCTCTACTCTCGAACCCAGTGAGACAAGATTCCGAAACACCCTTTCCGATTCCATTTTGGATATCTCCGTTTATTGGAGCAATGCATCCGTTTCTCTCAAACTCTCATCCACCCTTTCTGTTTTTCAAATTCAGTCGTCAAACCTCTATGGGCTTGACACCTACAAAGCAACTAAAGAGTACGTTGTCCCGGAAGCGGAAGGACTCGCCCTCTATCAAGGGGCCCAAACACTTTTTAGTTCCCTTTCCTCATCATCTTCTCGAACTTCGACGGCTTACCATAGCCTTAGCTTATTGTCCATTTTTTGCTTGTTGTAAAATATCGAATCAAGAAGGTGTTGACAGGCTTTTTGCCTACGTGTATAGTTACGCTCGGACGTGAAGAAATGCCAAAACGGCATTTTATTTACGGACAAGATAGACACACTGGGAAATGTGTGCTTCAAAGGCAAAGGAGAATAACTGAAAATGCCTACTATCAACCAATTAGTCAGGGATGGCCGTCAAACCGCTGAGAAGAAGTCCAAGACTCCGGCTCTCGGGAAAAGATGGAACAACCTCACCAAGAACGCTTCTGACCAGCCGAGCGCCCAAAAACGTGGCGTTTGCACCCGTGTCGGAACCATGACGCCGAAGAAGCCGAACTCGGCTCTTCGCAAGTACGCTCGTGTCCGTCTCTCGAATGGTTATGAGGTCACTGCCTACATTGGCGGTGAGGGCCACAACCTTCAGGAGCACTCGACCGTGATGATCCGTGGCGGACGTGTCAAGGATTTACCTGGCGTTCGTTACCACATCATTCGCGGCTGCCTCGACTGCGCTGGTATCGAAGCCCGTCGTCAAGGCCGCAGCCAGTACGGCACCAAGAAACCGGCGCCGGCTAGCAAATAAGGAGGACATGAACAATGTCACGCAAAGGAAAAGTCGAAAAGCGGGATGTCCTTCCCGATCCGATGTACAAGAGCAAACTCGTCACTCGTTTAATCAACCGCGTCATGTACGATGGCAAGCGGGGAACTGCCCAGACCATCATCTATGACTCCTTCAAGATCATCGAGAAGAAGACCGGCAAGCCAGCCGCTGACGTGTTCTCTACTGCTCTAAACAACATCATGCCGGAAGTCGAACTCAAGGTTCGTCGCATCGGCGCTGCCAATTATCAGGTCCCGACGGAAGTCACGGCCGAGAGAAAGCAGACCTTAGGCCTCCGCTGGCTCGTCTCCTATTCGAGACTCCGCGGCGAGAAGACCATGGAAGAGAAATTAGCCGCTGAAATCATCGATGCCGCCAACGGCACCGGAGCTTCTGTTAAAAAGAAGGAAGATGTCCACAAGATGGCGGAGGCCAACAAAGCCTACGCTCACTATCGCTGGTAAAGGAGGAAGTATATGGCCAACGACGAGAACATGATACAGGAGGCTGACATTTACGACCTCCCGCATACCAGAAATATTGGCATAATGGCTCACATCGACGCCGGCAAAACGACGACGTCGGAGCGCATCCTCTATTACACCGGCCGTACGCACAAGATCGGCGAGGTCCACGAAGGCACCGCCGTCATGGACTGGATGGTTCAGGAACAGGAACGTGGTATCACCATCACCTCTTCCGCGACCACCTGCTTCTGGAAGGGTTACCGCGTCAACATCATCGACACCCCGGGGCACGTCGACTTCACCGTTGAAGTCGAGCGTTCACTCCGCGTTCTCGATGGCGCCGTCACGGTCCTCGACTCGAAGAACGGCGTGGAGCCGCAAACCGAAACCGTCTGGAGACAAGCTGATAAGTACGGCGTTCCGAGAATCATCTTCTGCAATAAGATGGATGCCATCGGCGCCGACTTCGAAATGTGCTTAGCCACCGTCAAAGAGAAACTTGGCGTCAAACATGCCGCCATCCAGTATCCGATCGGCAAGGAATCCGCCTTCATCGGCGAGATCGACCTCGTCCGCATGGTGGGCTGGCTCTACACCCAAAACAAGGATGACCCCCCGAGAGAGATCGCCATCCCTGACGAGCTGAAAGACAAAGCCGCCAAGTACCACGCCATCCTCCTCGAGACCATCGCCGAATACGACGATGAGCTCATGGAAGACGTCATCGAGGGCAAAGAGCCTTCGGTCGACAAAGTCAAAGAAGTCATCCGTCGCGCCACCATCACCGGAAAGTTCTTCCCGGTCATCTGCGGCACCGCGTTTAAGGATAAGGGCATCCAGCTCCTCCTCGACGCCGTCATCGACTATTTGCCCTCCCCGCTCGAGATTCCGGGCGAAAAGGGCGAACTCAAAGGTCAACCTTACGTCTGCAAAGTTACCGACAACGCTCCGTTCATCGGCCTTGCCTTCAAGATTGCCACTGACCCCTTCATCGGCCGTTTGGCCTATGTCCGTGTCTACCAGGGCGTTCTTAAGAGCGGGACCTACATCCTGAACTCGAGCCACGGCACTCAGGAACGTATCGCCCGTCTCGTCCTCATGCACGCTAACCACCGTCAGGAAGTCAACGTCCTGCACGCTGGCGAAATCGGCGCGGTCGTCGGCCTCAAGTCCACGACCACCGGCGACACTCTCACCGATCCGGCCGAACCGGCCGTCCTCGAAAGACTCGTCTTCCCGGAACCGGTCCTTGAAGAAGCGGTGGAACCGAAGACGAAAGCCGATATGGAAAAGATGGAAGTCGCCCTCACCAAACTGGCTGAGGAAGACCCAACCTTCCGCGTCCATACCGATAACGAAACCGGCCAAACCATCATCGGCGGCGTCGGCGAACTTCAACTCGATGTCCTCATTGACCGTATGCGCCGGGAATTCGGCGTTGAAGCCAATGTTGGCAAACCGCAGGTCAACTACCGCGAAACCATCCGCGCCACTGGCGAAGCCGAAGGTCGCTACATCAAGCAGACCGGCGGCCATGGTCAGTACGGCGACGTGTGGATTCGCTTCGAACCGAACCCGGGCAAAGGCTTCGAATTCGTCGATGCCATTGTCGGTGGCTCCGTCCCGAAAGAGTTCATCAAACCGACCCAACAGGGTCTCGAAGATGCGCTCGGCCGCGGCATTATCGCCGGCTTCCCCATCATCGACCTCAAAGCGACCCTCTTCGATGGTTCATACCACGATGTCGATAGCTCTGAAGCCGCCTACAAGATTGCCGCTTCGTTGGCCCTCAAGGCCGCCGGAGCCAAGTGCAACCCTGTCATCCTCGAACCGATCATGAAGGTGGTCATCACCGTTCCTGAGCAGTACTACGGAGACGTCCTCGGCGATGTCAGCCGTCGGCGCGGCGTCATCAACGAAGAGACCCAACGTGGCAACGCCAAGGTTCTCGACTCCTTCATTCCGCTCGCCGAAATGTTTGGCTACGTCACCGACCTTCGTTCCCTCACGCAGGGACGCGGCAACTTCACCATGACCTTTGATCACTATGGCGAAACCCCGCGCTACGTCCAGGACGAGATCGTTAAGAAGTCGAACATGTCGATGAGGTAGTTCCTTACCTTTAGGGTAAGTGTTGCTAACTCAAAATCGATAGACTATCATTTATTAGCGCGTTTCTAAACAAACCATTTTTGGAGGAAAAAACAAATGGCAAAAGAGAAATTCAACCGTGACCGTGTCCACGTTAACGTTGGCACCATCGGTCACGTCGACCACGGCAAGACCACTCTCACCGCGGCCATCATGCACGTTCTTTCGATGAAGGGCTGGAGCAAAGACGTCGGCTATGCCGGTGTCGATAGCACCCCTGAAGAGAAGGCTCGCGGCATCACCATCAACACCGCCCACGAGGAATATGAAGACGAGAAGCGCCACTACGCTCACGTCGACTGCCCGGGGCACGCTGACTACGTCAAGAACATGATCACCGGCGCCGCTCAAATGGATGGCGCCATCCTGGTCGTTTCCGCCGCCGACGGCGTCATGCCGCAGACTCGCGAGCACGTTCTTCTTGCCCGCCAAGTCGGCGTTCCTTACATCGTCATCTTCCTTAACAAGACCGACATGGTCGATGACCCCGAACTCATCGACATCGTCGAAATGGACGTCCGCGACCTTCTCACGAAGTACGGCTTCCCTGGCGACACGACCCCGGTTATCCGTGGCAGCGCCAAGCTCGCCGGCGAAGTCAAGTCCGTCGATGACCCGAATGCCAAGTGCATCTTCGAGCTCATGAACGCCCTTGATACCTACATCCCGGATCCTGTCCGTGCCAACGACAAGCCGTTCCTCATGCCGATCGAAGACGTCCTGACCATCTCTGGCCGTGGCACCGTCGTCACCGGACGTGTCGAGCGTGGTATGTGCAAGATCAACGACGAAGTCGAACTCGTCGGCATCCGTCCGACCCAGAAGACCGTCGTCACCGGTCTCGAAATGTTCCGCAAGACCCTCGACTTCGCTGAGGGTGGCGACAACATCGGCGCCCTTCTCCGTGGCATCACCCATGACCAAGTCGAACGTGGTCAGGTTCTCGCCAAGCCGGGCTCCATCGTCCCGCACGATAAGTTCACCGCAGCTGTCTACGTCCTCAACAAGGACGAGGGTGGCCGTCATACTGCCTTCCTTAACGGCTATCGTCCGCAGTTCTTCTTCAGAACCACTGACGTCACCGGCGACATCACTCTCCCCGCGGGGACTGACATGGTGATGCCGGGCGACCACGTGACCTTCACTGTTGAGCTCATCCACCCGATCGCGCTTGAGCAAGGCACCAAGTTCTCCATCCGTGAGGGTGGCAAGACCGTCGGCGCCGGCACCATCAGCGAAATCCTCCACTAATTCGCCTACTTAGCCAAACAAGCCTCGTCGCAAGACGGGGCTTTTTCGTTTGTTTTTCTCTTGCTAGCAACGAAGGGCAATTGCGTTTAAACTAACTCCGTATGAACGAGACCCTGGCCCTCCCCGGCTTTGGCAAAAGAATCCTTTCTCACACCCTAGATCTTTTCGTGGTCTTCTTGACCGGACTCCTCCTCTACGCTTCCGTCACCTCGACCTTTTTCCTCAAAGCCATCGGTGGCGTCGATGATAGCGAGCGGGCCTATCGTTTCCTGGGCGACAGCGGCCTTTTCTCCCTCGAGGAAAAGGACGGTATCGCCACGGCGTACGCCGCGAAATCCTATCTCCCGGACTCCAGCGCCGCCTCCGGATCTTCGCCCGCCCAAACGGATCGGGGCTATGTCCTCTATTTGCATGATTGCTACAACTTTTACGTCTCCTTCCTCGGCTCGGATCAAAGGGTCAGCCCCGTGCAATCAGGCGACCTTCTTATTCCCGCAAACGAGTTCTACACTGCGGATTATTTCTACACGTCGATTATGGGCTTGCCGGTCCCCGCAGCCGTCACGGTTACCTCTGAGGCCTCCCGCGCGGGCACCAACCCCTATTTCATGTACGCTTTGACGGAAGATAGCTCGGCCCTCGATTTGACGGCGGAACCAGTCCTTCAAAGCGAAATAGCTACCAAGGTAGCCGTAGGGGACGCCAAGACCCTGTCCAACCTCAAAGAATATTTCTGCCTGACGACCGATATCAGCAATAGCGGGCTCTTCGTCGATGCGGTCAATCGCGCCCTCGCCGACCCGTACTTCACCAGCAACGCTTTCTCCTCTGCCCTCAAGGTGTGGGCCGCTTACGCTCTCGCGGTGGCGCCCCTTGTCATCCTGAACTTTCTGGTATTGCCTCTTGTCGACAAAAAAGGACGGACCCTTGGCAAGATGATCACCGGCTTAGCGGTGGTGGGTGCTGATGAGGCGCCTCTTCGCGGTTGGCCGAAAGTCCTCCATCCCCTCCTCATGGGCGCGGAAGTCCTCGTCGCCGTCATTTACCCCCTCACGATTGGCCTGATGGCGTTCCTTCTCGTTTCCCTGATCGATTACACTTCCGCGGTGGTCAGCAAGTCCCATCGGTCGTTCCATGAGAGGATCGCTCGCACGAAGGTCATTGATGCCCGCGCCTCGGCGCGTTCTCGCGTAGAAGCCCCCAAGAAGCCGTTTGAGACCCCCGATCTTCTTAAGACCAAGCCTGAAGAAGGAGCGATAGCTTCCGAGAGCAATATTCTAGATCTACACAAAATTGAGAAAGCCCGCGCTGAGGCGAACTCCCTCAACGAATTTGATGAGGGCGAGAAGAACCAAGGCGAAGCCCCGTCCAATCAAGAGGCCCCCGTCATGGACAAGCCCGTTGAAGCGAAGCCCGAAGGAAAGCCTTCGGAACCGGCGGGCGATTTCCGCGACCAAGAAAAGAAATAGCAGCGTTTGGGTATATCAATATGGACATGGAAAATTACAACGTCGTTTCGCGGGACAATCTTCTAGGGGAAGAGGTGAAACCTCTTTTCATCCCCGCCAAGAACTCGGTTCGCCTGCTTTCCGAAATGGCCGACATTTTCATGGCCCTCATTTTGGGGGTGATTCTCTACATCGCCGCCTTGGCCCCCGCTTTCGGCTATGACACCCTGACTGCGGAAATGTCCAAGCTTTCCAACACCATGCTCTACGAAAGCCTAGATTCTTCGCTGGCCGTTCAAAACCTCGATGGAACGATGTTTAGCGAGGCTGATCTGGTGACCCAGATGGAGAACGTCACCTATTACAAGTCGGGCGACTCCGCGAACCAAGAAAAAGACCTGCTTTCCTCCTACTATTGCTCCTATCGCAAAGCCGGCACTTATACCGTTTACGAATACAACACCAATATCCTTGGCTTGCCATCCACCCTGGCGGGCACCAACGAGTCGCCTTTCTTTGCCTACGACGCTAGAGTCACCGATCCCCTTAATTCCTTGGGCGTCCTTTCCGCGGAATCCTACAGTCGTCTCCGCGATTACCGAAACGGCAGCCGGACGGCCGAAAGCATCGCCTTCCATAAGAGTCTCGTCTCCTTCTACACCGACGCCTACGAGAAGGCCTTCCAGGAGTTCCGCGTCAGCCAGCCTTTCTACGGCTATGTCCTTCAGATGTCCGATTTAATCAGACGCCGGTCCTACGTGGCCACCGGAGCATCGCTCTCCTCTTACCTGATATCTACCTCAATCTTCTTTATACTCGTCCCGTTCATCAAGCTCAAAGGCACGACGCTTGGAAAGAAGATCTTCAAACTCGACGTTAAAGGCACGGGTGGCTTGTCCCTTAAACCCTGGCAGATTTTGTCCCGAGGCGTGGTGGAGATGCTCGAATATGTCTTCGAGGTCCCTTTCGAGGCCATGCTCGTCTTCGGTTTTGACACTCTGGCTTTGCCGCTTTTCTCGATTGGCACCAGCACCGTGACCATGGTCGCTCTCCTGATGGCTGGACTTCTCGTCACCGGCGTTTCGACCCTCTTCCTCATCTTTGGCAAACGCCACCAAAGCTTCCACGATTTCGCTTCCTTGACCAGCATCTACACCAGCGACTACGCGATTATCGATTCCGAACGGGCCAAACTCAAGGCTCAGGAAAGAGGCCAAGCCGATGAGTGATGACGTAAAAGAAACCCTTCCCTCCTCCGAGCCGGCCCCGAAAGACCAAGCGGTGGTGGAAGCGGGCGCTTCCGCAACTGTGACCCTCGAGTATTACAAGGCCCCCTTTGGCAAACGGGTCATCGCTTTCTTGCTTGATGCCATGATGATGTTTTTGCTGGCCCTAGGAATCTTCGCCGGCACGCGGCTCCTGATCGAGAAAAGCGATAGTTATGTGTCCGCGTTTAACACCTATGTTTCTATCTCCGAGGAAAGCGGGCTCTACGTTTACCACGAAACCGAAGACAACCTCGTGACGATCACCACCTATTACGAAGATAAAACCTTCGAAGAGCAGAACTCCTTGGAAGAGGCGGCCTTAACCTCTTATTACACCATGGACAAGTTCTTCGATCAGACGGATCCGGAGAGCGGAATTGCCCTCTATAACAGCCAAAAAATCGGCGATAAACGCATCGGGGCTTCCGAGAATCTAAACTACTTCGTTTATAGCGAGGGCGACGAGATTGTGGCTAACCCGGATTACACGGCTGAAAAGATTCATGATTTTTACGCGACGGCCGTCAATAACGGCATCCAATATCTGAACGATTTAGACGAATATGTCGCCGCGACAAGAACGCTTTCTCAATGGATTAACTTCATCATCATTCCGGTTTCCGTTTGCTTCTCATTTATAGTTTTTGAATTTCTCCTGCCCCTAATTTTCTTCCGTCGCGGTTGGCAGACTTTGGGTATGCGGGTCTTCAAGATTTCCCTCATAACTTCCGAGGCGATTTCCCCTCGTTTCAAAACGTTTTCATTCCGGTTTTTATGGATGTTTTTCGTCGAACTCATCGCCTCTTCCATGACCTTTCTGGTCCCAGTTATCGTTTCCTTCTCGATGATGGTTTTCAGGAAAGATGGCCAATGCTTTCATGACTACATGACCGGTACCTATATGGTCGACACCTCGGAGCAGAGCATCTACCTCTCAAAAAATGAAAGGGCTTACCTTTTGAAGAAAGCTGAGAGCACGGAAGCCCGGACAGATTTACTTTTTCCTGACGTAAAACCTTGATAAACGTCCCCTAATGTTGTTTCATATATTGTTCCCTCATCATTGAGGTAGTAACGTTTGGCGCTTATAATAACTTCGTTGTTATAATTTGGACGCAAGGAGCGGCTTTACCACATGGAAATTAGACTCAAGAATTTGACGAAGGTTTTCCCGGGCAATCCAAAGAAGGGCATTCCTGACACTATTGCTGTCAACAAGATGGACATTACCGTCCCCGATGGCAAGCTTATGGGTTTGCTTGGCCCTTCTGGTTGTGGCAAATCAACGACCCTGTATATGATCGCTGGCCTTTTGGAGCCGACCGACGGCGAAATTTGGTTTGGCGACGAAGACGTAACCGAACTTGAACCGGAAAAACGTGGCATTGGCCTCGTTTTCCAAAACTACGCCCTTTATCCGCACATGACCGTCTATAAGAACGTGGCTTTCCCGCTCACGAATCTTTTTCTTGAAGAAAGAGCCACCACGCCCGATGAGGCCAAACGCGCTTTGATCAAACGGGACTACGCCGTCAAATTTGCCAAAGCCAAAGAAGAACTGAAGGCCCTTGAGCAAGCCGGCAACAAAGCCGGATGCGAAGAAAAGAAGGCCGAAATCATCGCCTTAAAAGGCCAACAGGAACTCGACATCAAAGATGCCGTCATCCCGCAGAACGACAGCCAGGGCAACCCCGTCATGAAGCGTCGCCACCTGACCAAAGACGAAATCGACAAAATCGTTCGCGAAACCGCGAGAATCGTTCAGATCGAACCTTTCCTCGAAAGAAAGCCCAATCAGCTCTCCGGCGGTCAGCAGCAACGCGTCGCCATTGCCCGCGCTCTCGTGAAGAAACCGAAGGTTCTCCTTCTCGACGAACCTCTTTCCAACCTTGACGCCCGCCTCCGTTTGCAGACCCGTGAGGAAATCCGTCGCATTCAGCAGTCCACCGGCATTACCACCGTCTTCGTTACGCACGACCAAGAAGAGGCTATGTCCATTTCCGATGAGATCGTCGTCATGAAGCTCGGCCTCGAGCAGCAGCGCGGCGTTCCGCAGGAAGTCTACAACAACCCCGTCAACGAATTCGTGGCGAACTTCCTTGGCACCCCTCCGGTCAACCTTTTCAAAGGTCAGATCAAAGGCAACAAGATTTATATCGGCGATGAGATGGTCCGCGAGATCACCGAGAAGAACGTTCCCGATCAGGAATGCTCCGTCGGCATCCGTCCCGAAGGCATCGTCATCGACGAAAAGGGCTCTTTCTCCTTCCACGTCGACCGCATCCTCACCATGGGCCGGGACATCATGCTGGTCGCCAACCATCCGTTTGCTAAGAGCAACACCAAATTCGTCGTCGATTCCTTCGTCAAGGTCTCGGTGGGCGACGTCAAAGCCTCTGTGAAGCCCCATAAGTGCTTCGCCTTCTCGCTCAACGAAGGCAAGACCAGGATCATTTAATAGGATATGACTCCGGAAACAACCACCGTAAACAATAGTCAAACCACCAAGAAGGCCAACCCCATCAAGGCCTTCTTTAAGAGGCTTTTTACGCCCAAAGAGCGTATTGGCGCCGACGCTGGTGAGAAGAATAACTGGAAAGCCTGGCTTTACCTGGCCCCCTCCCTTATTCTCTTGGCTGTCTTCACTTTCTATCCCCTTATCAACACGATCGTCATCGCCTTCCTTAAGAACTACGATTACACGAGCCAAGTCAGCGAAGGCTTCACGATGGACAACTTCGGCGTTGTTCTCGGCCTTGTCGGAAAAACCGGCGGCAGCGACATCGTCTACAAGTGGCAGTGCATCTATAACTCCGTCACGAAGACTTGGAGCTACGTCAGCGGGGCCGGCAGCGTGCAGGTCTATTTCCAGACCGACGTCATCAACTACGCTTTGCCGAACACCCTCATTATCACGTTCGTCACCGTCCCGGTGTCCATCATCGTCTCGCTACTTATTTCCATTGGTCTCAACTCGATCAAGGCCTTTAAGAAACTCTTCCAGACGATCTTCTTCGTCCCTTATGTCACCAACGCCATCGCCGTCGGCATGGTGTTCGCCGTTCTCTTCGACTACCAAGGCATCATCAACTTCATCTTCAATTTAGGAGCCGCGCCTTGGGTCGACCAAGCCGCTCCGACCTGGAAGGCCATGATCGCCCTATGCATCTACATCGTGTGGCACAGTTTGCCTTTCAAGATCCTGATCTTCCTTTCGGGCCTTCAGAACATCGACAAGCAGTACTACGACGCCGCTAAGATCGACTGCGCCGGCAAGTGGAAGACGATGATGAATGTCACCGTGCCGCTTCTTTCTCCGCAGATCCTCTACATCATGATCACTTCGTTCATCGCCTCCTTTAAGGAATACACCAGCGTCGTGGGCTTGATTGGCATGCCTTCAACCGATGGTGGAGGCACGAAGAACATGTACACCGTCGTGTACTACATCTATGACCAAATCAAAGGCAACGTCGGCTATGGCGCTGCCGCGGCGGTGCTTCTATTTATCATCATCATGATCTTCACCGCCGTCCAATTCCAAGTCTCCAAGAAGAGGGTTTACTATTGATTATGGAAAACGGCAATAAAACGCAAACAACCGATACACGCAACTTCCTTCAGCGTCTTTTTAGGATGAAGACGGCGCAAGAGAAGCAAGCCGACCGCGAGAACGTCCCCTCTTACAAATCCATCAACACTTCCGGCATGACTCTTGTCATCAAGGAAGGCCGAGCCAACGTCCAACAGCTTGAGACGATTCAGAAGGTCGGCCACATCGTTGGCACCATCCTGGTTTATGCCTTCCTCGTCTTCATGGCCCTCATCGTCCTGTTCCCGTTCTACTGGATGGTCATCACGTCTCTAAAGAGCACGACCGAGATTCGGTCTCTCCATCAGACGTTCTTCCCGACTAACGTCCTATGGAGCAACTACATTACCGTTTTCAACTCCTTTGACTTCACTACCTACGTCGGGAACACCCTCGTGGTTGGCATCATTTCGACGCTTGGCACCTTGGTCACGACCATCTTCGCCGCGTTTGCCTTTGCCCGTCTCAATTTCCGTGGCAAGGACGCGATTTTCGCCATCTTGCTCGCCACCATGATGATCCCGGGCGAAATGATGGTCATTACCAACTACATCACCGTCTCCCGCCTTCCGTGGTATGAGTTCGGCATCGGCAAAGTCGATGGCTGGCTCACGTACAAGGACTCGGTCTTCGCCTCCATGATCATTCCGTTCTGGGTTTCGGTCTTCTACATCTACCTCCTCCGCCAGAACTTCAAACAAATCCCGAACGAACTCTATCTGGCCGCCAAAGTCGACGGCAAGAGCGACTGGCAGTATCTTTGGAAGGTCATGGTTCCGCTTGCCGCCCCGACCTTAATCTCCATCTTCATCCTTAAGCTCATGGGCGCTTGGAACTCCTATGTGTGGCCGCAACTCGTCACTACCAACAACGAAAGCTGGCGTCTCGTCACTAACGCTCTCCGTGGCAGCTTCACGACCACTTCGGGCGAACCGCAATACGGCATTCAAATGGCCGCGACCATCCTCGTCACCGTTCCGCTTTTATTGCTGTTTATTTTCTTCAGAAAATACATTATGCGCGGAGTCGGAAGGGCTGGCATCAAAGGCTAGCCCGCTTCAGTTTGGTTACCGCGCGCGGCAGCGCGTGATAAATTATATATGGGAAAGGAGACATTAATGTCTTACAAAAAGAGCAAATTGATCTCAACAATGCTTGCAATGGCCGGCCTAACAATGGTGGCTACTTGCCTGGGTTCCTGCGACAACGCTTCTTCGCAAGGATCTTCTTCCGAACCGGTCTCTAGTTCCGCCCCGGTTTCTACCGCCGCTTCTTCCTCTTACGATGGACCTCTGCCGACAAATGATTTGACTGCCGACATCACTTTCTGGCACACGATCGGCAAGACGAACCTCGATGCCCTCAACACGATGATCACGGAGTTCAACAAGGTTTACCCGAACATCTCGATCACGACTACCTCTCAAGGCGGCTACGATACCTTGAAGGACACTATTTCCAACGCCATTCCGGCCGGCACCACTCCGACCATGGCCTATTGCTATCCTGACCACGTGGCCGAGTATCTCGCTGCGGGCGCCGTCACCAAGATGGACGCCTACATCGATAGCCCGCTATTTGGCTTAGGCGTCGACAATGGCTTAGGCGATCAAGGCAAAGAAGATTTCATCCAGACCTACTGGAACGAAGGCAATCAGTACTCCGTCAACGGTGTTGCCACCGAAGGCGTCTACTCCTTACCGTTTTCTAAATCGACCGAGGTCATGTTCTACAACAAGACAGCCTTCGACAAGAACGGCTGGCAAGTCCCGACCACTTGGGATGGCCTCTGGTCCCTCTGCGGCACCATCAAATCCACTGCTGGTTACGAAACCGTGAACCCGTTCGGTTACGATTCCGACGCCAACTGGTTCATCACGATGTCCGAGCAGCAGAAGATTCCGTATACCAGCGGCACCGGCGATCACTTCCTGTTCCAAAACGCGGAAGCCAAAGCCATGGTCGCGAAGCTGAAGACCAATTATGACTTGGGCTACTGGAAATCCCAGAAGACCAGCGCTAACGGCGCCTACACTTCGACCCAATTCACCGCTCAGTCGCTCTTGATGTCCGTTGGCTCAACCGGCGGCACCACCTACAACTACACCGAAGCCTTCGAGACTGGCGTCGCCGCCATTCCGCAGGCCGACCTCGATGAAGGCAAAGTCATCATGCAAGGACCCTCGGTCTGCTTCTTCAATCGCGCTACCGCGACCGAGAAACTCGCCTCTTGGCTCTTCTACAAGTTCATCACCAACACCAAGAACAGCGCCGTGTGGAGCGTTCTGACTGGTTACAACCCGGTCCGCACTTCCTCCTTCACCGATGACGTTTACACCACCGGCCGTGAGACCAGCGGTTCCAAAGGCCTTGTCAAGAAAGTCGCTGACTTCCTTGCCGATCCCGCCGTGGGCTACAGCGATATGTACTACACCTCGCCCGCTTTCAAAGGCAGCTCGACTGCTCGTGTTGAAATGGGCAACCTCATGGGTGCTGTCATGCTCGGAACGAAGGATGTCGATACCGCCTTTTCCGATGCCATGAGCAACTGCGTCTTCGCCTCCTAATTCGCCTCTTCGATTCTCTTAACAAACGGTTGTCCCTAAAGGAGATAAAACCAATGAAAAACAAATTCGCTTATCCGGCATTTCTCATGGTTGCCCTTTTGGGGGCGACCGTTTGTTCTTGTCAACCCGCCAGTAGTTTGTCATCCAGCGTGGAAGACGAAGACGTCACCGTGACTTTTTGGCACACCATGGGCCACGCCAACTCCTCTCTCGTCGACAAACTGATCTCAAAGTTCGAGGAAGACCATCCGCATATCACCATTAGCTCGATTCAGGCCAGCGGTGGATATGACGATTTGGAAGCCTCGCTTCTTCAGGCCATTCCGGCCGGCACCACGCCGACCATGGCTTTCTGCTATCCCGACCACGTGGCCAAATACCTTTCGTATTCGGGCACGGTGGTGGATCTCTCTAGCTATATCAACGATCCCGAAATCGGTTTCCAAGTTAGCGATGGATCGCATACCGATAACTCCAGCAACGTCATTTCGGGCAAGGACGATTTTGTTAAGGCCTTCTGGGAAGAGGGTTCTAGCTACACCCAAGCGGGCGTTTACAGCGTGCCCTTCGCCAAATCCACCGAGGCCCTTTTCTACAATAAGGACGAATTTGATAAACATGGCTGGAGCGTTCCGACCACGTGGGATCAAATGTGGAGTCTATGCCAAATCATCCGGGAGACCTATCCAGAAAAAGACCTTGATGATCGTTATAAGATGTATCCCCTTGGCTATGATAGCGACGCGAACATGTATATCACGCTAAGCGAACAGTATGGCATCCCCTTTACCTCCGCGACCGGAGACCACTATCTCTTCAATAACACCGAAGCCAAATCGATGGTCACCGATTTGAAAGCCAAATATGATAACGGCCTCTTTGTAACCAAAGGAACCTCGGGGAACAGCACTTACACTTCCACGAAGTTCACCGCCGGCGAAATCCTCATGTCCATCGGCTCGACCGGTGGCACCGCCTATAACTCGACCAACAACTTCACCGTTGGCGTGGCCGTTCCTCCTTCCGTCGACCTCGATGCTCCGGCCGTCATCTCGCAAGGACCTTCGATTTGCTTCTTCTCGCGAGCCACCACCGCGCAAAAACGGGCCGCTTGGGAGTTCTACCGTTTCCTCTCGACCGCTGATAATTCCTGCTACTATTCCGTCTCGACGGGCTATCAGCCGGTTCGGATTTCTTCCTACGAGACGCCCATCTATCAGTCGTTCATCAACGCCACCGGCGCCGATCGCGGCCTCTTCAATGAAGTCGGCTCGGTCACCTCGACGATGCAAGATAGCTACTTCAATAGCCCGGTCTTCGATGGATCGGCTACGGCTCGCGGAGAGATTGGCAGCATGATGGGCTCGGTTCTCCTTGGAACTAAGTCCGTGGAGCAGGGTTTCACCGATGCCATGAGCAACTGTTTGACCAATTCCTGATATCGCGGAGGAGAAAACATGAAAAAATCATTCTTCAAATTATCGCTGATCTCCTTATTCACCTTCGGAGCCTTGCTTTCGTCCTGCGTGGAGAATTCCAGTTCTTCGTCTTCGTTGGATTCTTCCTCTTCGGCCGCCTCTTCGTCGGTCCAAATGACCGATTATGTCTCGCAGGCCAAACTAACCAACGAATATAGTGGCAAGCATTTCCTAACTGACGGCATCGGAAAGGTGACCCTTTCTGAGAAAGTCGACGGCGATACTGCCCACTTCAAACAGATCGACGGCAGCACTTTGACCATCAAAGGCCGCTATCTTTGCATTGACACTCCCGAATCGACCGGAATGGTCGAGGCTTGGGGCCACGACGCCAGCGACTTCAATGGCAATTTGCTCAACACCGCCAAAACCATCGTCCTTTCGAGCGACAATCTCACCGCTGGCGGTACCTATACCGCCCCCTCGCTTGATAGCACCGGTTCCCGTTATCTCGTTTATGTTTGGGTCAGCACGACTGAAAACGCGCCCATTGCCGACCTTACTCTCGTCAATTTGGCCTTGGTTCAGGCTGGCTTAAGCAAAGCCAAAGGGGCCACGAAGACCGATTATGCCGCCCTCTTCACTCTCGCCGCCACTCAGGCCCAGAGGCTCAAACTCTATGTTTGGAGCGACGCGGTGGACCCGAGACTCCCGACCGGCAACCACGAAGCCACGATTCAGATGATCGTTGACGGACTCGATACCTCTGGTAACGTCTTCAATTGGGTTGATTGCAAAGCCACCTTCACCGGCATCGTCGCCATGACGGGACCGGACAAAGGCGCGGCTTTCGTCAACAAGGACTTTGAAGTGGACGTCGGCGGCGTGATCTCGACCAAACGCTACGGCATTTACGTCTTTACTTCTTATATCGAATACACTCCGCTCGTGACGATTGGCAATGAGGTGGAAATCACCGGCATCGTTTCCGAGTATCAAGGCATCAAACAGATCGTTGGCGTTTCTTACAACGCCTACTACCCCGATGATGACGACATGAAGATCCTCTCGAGAAGCAATACTCTGGCCCCCATCACTGGAACCGCCGAGGAACTGTCCGTTGACCAAAACGTCAACGTCGTTTGCAAAGCCGAAGAACTTGTGTGCACCGGTGGCTACGCGACGCAGAACGCCGCGACCCTGACCGCTTATTCCTTCAGTCTTTATTGCCAGGATTCTTTCGGAACCAGCCTTAACATTTACATCGTCGATAGCATCGCTATCATGCCCGAAAGCGGGCCTCGCGTCCAGACGGTCGACTATTTCAAGAGTGCGACTTCGATCACCGTTACAGGTGGCCTAGTTACATATACAACATCGAAGGGAGTTAAGACTTACCAGATCAAGCTCTGCCGGGCTGCCGATCTCAGTCTTACCTTCTAAACTGCAGTTCAACTTCAGAAAGGAGAAAAATCATGAAGAAACTGAAAGTGTTGGCCGTTGCCGGCGCGTTGCTATTAGCAACAGGCCTAGGCAGCTGTCAGGATGGATCATCAAGCCTTTCGTCTGATGTTTCGTCCGAAGTTTCGTCTGTCGTTTCGTCCGAGGTTTCATCTGAAGAGGTCATCGATTACGTGGCCTTAGCCAATCAAGCTCTCGCTCAAATTGGCACCTCACTCTCCAAATACGCTACTACGACTGGCGTATCCGGAAATTTCGCCCTCCTCACCTCGTCCACTGTCGTGGATAGCCACAGCAACAGCTACGAGTTTGACATCGTTTATACCATCGATGCCGCTTATGCCAACGTCATGGCCATCAGCGAAGATGGAGCCACTTGCATTGTGACTGCTCCGAACACGCTCGATGGAGGCGCTGACGTCCGGGGTAAAATCCACGCTTCCGCTAAATTCGAAGGTGTCGAGAAGGCTGCCTCGGATTTCAATATCCTTGTGAAGGCCGTCACCAAATACACGATCAAGAAAATCTATGATCTTGGTCTCACCGAAGGCACCGTTTCCATTAACGCCAAAGTCATTGGCATCTACGGCGGCACTTCCTACGATATCTTTGTCGCCGATGGCGATTACGGTATCACTCTCTATGGTTCGACCACGATCCCGGCTGATCTCGCCATTGGCGATTATGTCAGCGCTTCGGGAACCGTCTCGCCTTATAGCGGACTCTTAGAGCTCAAGTCGTCCGTCATCACCAAGATTGACGCTGCGACCGCCGGCATCGCTGAGCCGACCACCTTGGCTTATACTGCCGAGAACGCCGTCGCCCTCACTGCCGTCCAGGCTAGCCGCGCCATCACTCTGACCGACGCCTTGGTCACCTCCGTGGCTGGCGATGGGACTGCCGGGGCCAACTTAACCATCAAGGTCAAGGTCGGCACCGTCGCTTACACCATCTTTGAGAACGCGACATATTCCGCTCCTGCTGATTACGCTACCTTCCTCCAGATTCGCGCTGGAGCGACTGTGGCTTCGACCATCGCCACTAACGACATCATCTCTATCTCTGGCTTTACCAGCGTGTACACCGATCCGCAAATTGTCGGTGCCAAGATCACCAGCTGGACCGAAGGCGTGGCCCCGGCTGATACTCCGATCACCATTGGCGCTCTTGCCAATTCTGGCTGGACCGCTGATACGAGCTACGTCACTCAGGGCTTTGTCACTGGTTATTACAGCGGCATCGGCACCCCGAGAAACGGCCTCTTCATCTCCGATGGCGTCAACGCTATTGACGTCTACGGCTATACCTCCGATTGCAGCGCCTTCACCGTTGGCACTTGTGTCACCGTCACGGGCATGCCCTCGGTCTATAGCGGCTTGATCGAATTCACCGCTTCGAAGATCGAAGTCACTGCTTCCGCCGACATCACCGCCAAAGCGGCCGTCGTCGCCGAAGTCGGTGGCATCACCGGACTTTCGAACTCCGATGTGAGCCGTCCGATCCACGCCACTGGTATTCTCCAGGCGGCCGTCACCGGAACCTATGGCACCAACAGCATCACTGCTAAAGTGACCGTTGGCGCTAACGAGACGCTCAATGTTTACATCCATAAGAGCCAGACCACCGCGGATCAGTACAATGCTTGGACTGCTCTAGGCGCTGGCGATGAGGTTGAATTCACTGGCTGGCTCGCCAACTACAAGTCGAGCACGGTCGCTTGGGCTGCTGACCTCCACAGCGGAGTTCAGGTTGTTTCCCCGACCATCGTCCATTCGACTGCTGCTGCCAGCATCGTCAAAGTCGCTCCTGTGATGACTGTTGCGGCCGCTTCCGCTGCCGCCTCCGGAACCGCCATCGATACCATTGGTTTCTACATGGGTTCATTCCCGACCAACATGTATAACGGCGTCTTCTTCGGCGATGGCGAAAATGGTTACGTCACCTACAAGGGTGCGGCCTTCCCGATTGGCATGAAAGCGGGCACTCCGCTTCACGTCGTTGGCTCGTCCTCTCCGTATAACGGCTATCCGGAAGTTGACATTTCCGCTGGTTCGATCACGGTCCTTCCGGCCGCTGTCGTCGCGGAAACTGTTCTCGCCCCGGTCGCCAAAACCATCGGCGCCGCTCTTGGTGCCGCTGATTTGAACCGTCAGTTCACCGTCACCGATGCCGTCATCAAGACGATCACCCAGGCCGTTGTCCCGACTGGCACGACCAAAGATGGCAAATATGTCTTGACCGTGACGCTCCCTGATACGACCACTCTCGATGTCTCGTTCTTCGTCAAGAAGAGCGGCCTTGATGCCAGCGTTTATAGCGCTCTCGCCTCGGCTGTCGTCGGCGGAAAGCTCTCCTTCACCGCCTTTGGCGGACAGAACGTCAGCGGTGGTGTCACCAGCTATCAGCTGATCACTCCGCAGGCCGGTATGACTTATACCGCCGCGGCCTAATCGCTTCCCATTCATTAAGTCGAACAAGCCTAGGTTTAACACCTAGGCTTTTCTCTATTCTCTTCATTGCAACGATGTTGCCACTTCTTTATAATGTCAATGCGTATGAAAAAAAGTTTTTTATTGTTATCTATTGGCGCTTCGCTTGTGCTCGCTTCCTGTGGCGGTTTTCAAGACCTCTCTAGCGGTGGTGACACCAGTTCATCCATCACTTCTGGCGGGAACACCCTCACCTCGGTTTTGTCTTCCCTCGGCAGCAATTTAACGGTGAATACCAGTTTTCCTTTCATCTCTGGCGGAGCCACGACTCCTGGTGTCTCTGCCGCCTACATCGCCCAAGGCAATCGCGTCAGCACCTCTGGTTTCACGACCACCGCGAAGACCGGCGGCATCGTCTACGTTGGCGAAGGCAAAAAAGCCGGCGTTTCGGCTGGCTCTTACAAATGGACCGAAGAGGTTCCCAATGTGCTTACTCTCGGGGATCAGATTACCGGATCTCTTTGGGATACTTTTTACACCCCTTCTATGGTTGGTCAGGAATCCTCCTCCTTCGTCGCCGCCTTCGTCCCGCAGATTAGCGGAACCACCAACGGCTTCTTCGACCTTACTGATGCGGTTCTCCTCGAAAAGCTCTCCAAATACCTTGGAGTGTATGACACCATTTCTAGCGCGGGTGTCGCTTTGGATCACGCCTCGCTCTATTTCTCCGCGACGGGCGTTCAATACACTTTCACTTTCTTTTGCCGCTACCTCGGTGGCTACCCTGGCTTAAAGGCTACCGCCATCGTCAGCAACGTTGGCACGACGACCATCCAAGCCATCAACGATTACTTCGCCCCGGCTCTTGCCATCGATAACGCTGCTATGTCCCTCGTTGTGGGCGGACCTTCCAAGACCATTACCATCACCGCCGATGCTGGATCCGTGCTTTCTGTGACCAACAGCAAAGAAGCCTATTGCACGGCTGTCCTCTCGGGCAACGTCGTCACTGTTACCCCGCTTGCCGCCATCACCTCTGCTAACGATCCCTTCTCCGATGGCAAAAACCACCAAGAGAGCCACCATTTACCATTCGCGCCGCCTCGGCCGATGGATTCTACCGCGAAGTCCACTTGCATCGTCACGCTGGCCAAAGCCTAATCCTCATGAAAAACGTTAAGCTTGTCGCCTTGTCTTTGCTTTCCGCGACACTCTTGGCGGGTTGTTATGATACTGCCACCTCCTCTTCTTCCCAATCCACTTCCTTTTCTTCGTCAACAACTTCCTCGGCCTCGTCGTCAGGGGAAGTTTTTTATCCCTTTCTAGCGGACAGCCCTTTGGTTTTCAATGAATTCGACAGCGGCTCTTCGGCTAATGACCGGGTAGTGGAGCTGGCCAATATCTCTTCTTCCGCCCTCGATTTGAGCGCCTATTCCCTCGCCATCTATCGCTCCAACGACAAATTCCCCTCTTACACGATCGCTTTAGAGGGAACTCTCGCCAGCCACGATGTCTATGTTATTGCGAGCGAATCGTCCAAAGCCTCCATCAAGGCCGCCGCCGATCTCGTCAGCGCTTCTTTGGTCAACAACGGATCCTATCCGATGGTGCTTCTACAGGGTGACAAAAGAGTCGACACCCTCGGGACGCCGGGCTATCAGACCAATTGGGGCATCAAATCCTCTTTGGTCAGAAAAGACGAGTTCCGTTTCGGCCGCGACGTCTACGAAGCCGACGACTGGATTTATTACCAGGTCGACGATTATGCCCACCTCGGGACCTATGCGGCCCCTTTAAGCGATGAATTGATGCTCGAAGGCCCTCGCCTGACTGCCGAAGATTTATCCGCCCCTTATGTCGATGGCTCCGTTGGCGGCGGTGGAGCAGTCGAGGTTACCGTCTCGAGTTACGGGGATGGCGATACCACGAGATTCCGCCTTCCGAGCTCCTTGAGTGGCACTTACGGGACCACCAGTTCCTTCCGTTACCAGAACGTGGACACGCCGGAGACCGACCATCAAAACATCCAGGCCCAACCCTGGGGCTACGCCGCCGCCGATTTCACGAACGGTTTGCTGCGCGCCTCCCGTCATATCCTGATCCAATCCATTAAAGGTGGCTCCCTCACCGAAACCTATGGCCGTCTCTTGGGTTTTGTTTGGGCCGCCACGGTCGATAACCCCGTGCCTTCCGATTATGTTTTGATCAACCACGAAATCGTGGTGAACGGCTATAGCAAGGTTGCCTTTTCGGGGGTGGCCACCTCCCAGATGATGTACGCGGGAGTCTCGTATTACTCTTATATGGTCGATGGCAATAATCATGCGGCCAAACTCGGTTTAAAGGTCCATGGCGAAATCGACCCGAATTTCGACTACAAAGTCTAGACTAAAGGACTTTTCGTCCTTATAATTCCCTTGTATGATTTTCTGCAAACATTGCGCCAAGAAGATTTCGTCGAAAAAAGCCCTTGAAGCGGGCCAAACTTTGCGTTGCCCGGATTGCGGGAACGAAGTTACGGCGAAACTAGAGGATGACGAGATTCGTCCCCTTGTTCAAAAGCTCCACAAGAACAACAACTATTACCGCAATAAGATTGATACCGGTCTCAGCTTCATCGTTATCGGCATGACCTTAGCTATCATCGGTTTGATTTTCTATTACCTCGCTTTCAAGCTGGCCGCGGCCGATCCTAATGATCCAAGCACCAAGACCTTCATCCTCAACCGCGACTCTTCCGAGTATTGGGTCTTCGTCGTTGGCGTGGGCGTGGGCGGCGTTCTTCTCTTATCCGGTCTGGCCCTCTCGCTGACTTTCGCCTTCAAGCGCCGCGCGGTCCGTCTCAGCGTAGAATACATCCGCGCTCACAAAACCGCCGAGATCGCTCCCATCGAATCCATTTTCGTGGAATGGGGCCGCAAGATTAAGCACTATTTCGTAGAGCTTAAGTTCCGTCTCAAGACCCGTGTCGAGGCCAAAAAGGCCGCTAAGGAAGCCCTTACCCACCAATAATCGATTTTCCCTCTTGTCTAACCTCGATTAGTGGTCTAGGCTATCAAAGCGTGAAATTGGTCCGTTAGCTCAGTTGGTAGAGCAGCTGACTCTTAATCAGCGGGTCGCGGGTTCGAGTCCCTCACGGATCACCAAAAGAAACGCAACCGAATTCATCATTCTGATGGGTTCGGTTTTTTGATGGAAACGGGCCTCCTTTTCCCTAAGGGAAAAAAGAGGTTTACTGCGTTGATTTAAGAGGTCAGTCACTATATACTATTGTCAGCAATTATGGAAATGAGACTTGTCGCGGCTGTCGATGACGCCCCGGAGACTGAAGCTAAAGAGCAGTTTCTGATCATCAATAAAGCTGCTTTGAAGCGTCCGGGCGTTATTCTCCGTCTTTTCTCGATCGTCGTTTGCTTTCTCGGTTCGGTTTTGGCCGCGGTTTTGCCGATGGTCACTATCGAATATGCCTCTTATTCTTCTGCCACAACCTTCACCGATGCGAGGGCCGTTCGCTTTCCGGCCGAGATGATCTCTGGTTGGAACAATCTCTTCGGTGGCGACTACTTCGGCTATTACCTCAAGAGCAAATACGGCGCGGAGGTTCTTTGCACCGTTAAAGCCAATTTCAACTGGGTGCTCTTCTTATTCCTCATCCTCGCCCTCGTTTTCGCGGTCTTGGCCTTCCTGGTGACCTTCTCCAAAAAGATGGAAAAGCTATCCAAACTCGTGATATTGGGCTACATCGTTTGTGGCATTGCCTGCGTCTGCAGCCCCATCTGGTTCATGGCCGTCAATAACTTTGGGAATACCCAAGCGATAGCCACGACCGATTTGGGCCATTATTACCTTTTTGACTCCCTCTATGTTCATGACGCTTTTGGCGCCGTCGTTAGTTGCCTCGTCTTAGTGGGCGCGGGCGTGGTCTTCGCCGTCGGAACCGCCAAAGAAAACGCTGGTGGCGATAATAGGAACGCAGAACAATGAGAACTTATAGAAAACTAGCTTTGGTCTTCGTCTTGGCTCCGGCCGTCCTTCTCACCGGATGCACCAACGATTTCAGCAAGAGCGTGACTTCGCTTGATGATTTCCTCACCGTGGCTGACGCCGCGAATCTGAACATTCAGAGTTCCGTCGTCAAAACTGATAGCGGAAGCTCTTCCGTTGGCGGAGCCTCCTCTTCGACCGCTGCCTCTTCCTCGATCGAAGAAGATCGGCCGGCCCATGGCGCTTACCTGTACGCCAATGACAACTATTCAATCAGCAATGGCTCCATTTCCTATACCGGCTATAGCGAAGTCCATGGCGCGGAGACCGACTATTTCCTCATCGATTTGACGAAGAAATCCGGTTTCGTTACGACCGATTCCTCTTTGCTCACCACTTACCTCAACGCCGCGAAGAACCTGATCGTCCTGGATTACGCGGCCTTGACGTCCGTTTATGAAGACATGAAGACCTACGTTGGCAAAACCGCCGCCGACTACGATAAGATGACCCATCTCAAGCTCGCTTACACCGTGGCAGGCGACGCTGCTGGCTATAACCTCTCCACCATCACGGTGGATGGTGCCATCAAAGTGGAGACGAACGTCTATCTCACTTTGGACAATATTGGCGGAAACTGGGCCTTCACGAACTACTCGAAGCGCATCACCACCAGCGAAACTTACGAGAAGAATGGCAAGATTCTGACCAATTACACCTACTCGGTCACCGAGTATATGGTCACCGTCGTCACCGCTTTCTCTCTCCTTAACCTCAACCTCGCCAACTACTCGATATACATCCAGGGCAAGACTCCGGCCGATATAACCTGGACCAACGGCACCCCTCTTACCGAGAAGTGATTAGTCGTAACCTATAGCGGGGCCTCGTCCCCGCTTTTTGTTTCTTTTCCGATTAAGCCTTGTTTATTTCGTCATTTCAAAGGATTAACATACAAGTATGGCCGATCTCAAAAGAACTCATATTGAAAAAATCCTTTCCGCTCTAAGGAAAAGCAAACGCAAATACGTTTCGCTCGAAGACCTTTCGAAAGCGGTGGGGCTCTATCCCGACGTTTTAGGCGAAGAGCTCGCTTTCTTCGATCCGCTGATCATGCTGGATCCCAGCAAGAACATCCGGGATCTGGAATCCGCGATCGAAGGGTATCTAGCGGAACGGAAAGTCGAACGCGTTCTCTCGCCCGCCCCCAAACGCGTGGTGGCCTCGGAAAAAGAATTGTCCGAATTTCCGACCATCGCTTCCTTTGTTTATAAAAAAATGACCTTTGCCGATGGCTTGGTCGATTCCTCGACGAAACTAAATGATCATGATTTGCGCCTGCTTCAGAAGCTTGTCAATCGCGAAGTGGATGCCCGCAAACGCAAAACCCGCAAAAAGAAGAAATAAACCAAATCTTTCGTTTCTTTCTTCTTGATGGGACTACGGCATCAATACCTTGATTAATCATTTCACTCGGTAAGGAAGAGTTTTTGCTGCTGAAAACGCTTTTCTTAATGAAGATTTTTGCTAAAAAACCTTCGGTAGTTTGCTTAAAAACGCTCATTTGCTGGGCCTTTTTGTTATTTCTTTGTTTTCTCGACAAAAAATAAATTAATAAAGTTTCGCGCGTTAAAACCCATTGTTAACGCCCCCTCCGCAGGCTACAATGAAATGTCTTAAAGGAGGGCTTAATCCCCATTATGAAGAAGAAATCCTTGTTTCTGTTGCCTTTAGTGGCCTCGATGATGCTGGTCGGCTGCGGACCAACGTCCAGTCCCGATTCAAGTGTCGAATCCAGCGAGAGCTCAAGCGAAGTCTCTAGCGCCAGCGAGAGCTCGTCCGCGTCTTCCATCATTCAAAACAAAGTTACTAGCATCGTCGTTACGGCTGCAAACGCTGTGACCTCCCTCGACGTCGGCTCGCAGGTTCAGCTTACCGCTACCGTTGCGGGCGAAGGCGAATTCTCCGAAGATGTTTTCTGGAGCATCGACAATCCAACTTATGCCACAGTGGATGGTACCGGCTTAGTCACTGGTTTATACAAAGGCCGCGTCAATGTGACTGCCACCAGCAAGATGACCAAGACAGTGTTCGGCTTCTATGGTCTTGAGATCAAGTTTGTCGCCGTCACCTCGGTAACCGCCGCCCTTTCTGCTAGCACCCTCTTCGTGGGCGAAAACACCAAGCACGCTTCGGCCCAAATCAACGAGAACGCCAATCCTAACGTCACTTGGGCGAGCTCGGATGAGACGATTGCCACGGTTGACGCCCAGGGTTTGATCACCCCGCTCGCCGTCGGAACCACCGATATCACCGCGACCACCATTGGCCTCAACGCCGATGGCAACACCATTACGAGCGCACCCGTTACTCTTAACGTCAAAGCGGCCCTTCCTGAAGCGGTCGCTACTACCATCGCGGCTTTAAAGGCCATCACTACTGCCGACAACATTCTTTACTCCGTCACGGGCATCATCGATGCCTCTAGTTTCGCCACGAAGACCTCTGGGGACGTTTACAACAACGGCTTCTATCTCGTTGACCCGGTCACTCTTGATTACATCCAGGTTTACAAGTCTTCCGACGATCTCCACAACTTCACCAATGCCGCTGGAGTCGTCTCCTATTCACATCCCAATGGCACTCCGTCCTTTGCTGGCATTCTCCCCAATGGCGTTGAGGTCACCCTCTATTGCCTTGCCGCGCCTTACGGCAGCACTCCGGAAATCAACGCCGTTCCTGTTGATGCGGTTTTGAGCGAAGCTACCTATTCGGCTAGCTTGAACACTCCGGCGAACGGAGTTGCCTCGTTTGGCGATATCGCCGAAGCCGCTGTCACTTCTGTTGCTGATCTCGCTTATGGGGACACCGTCACCGTTAACGTCCAGCCCGCTGCCGGCTATATCGTTGATTCTGTTTCCGTTAAGAACATCCTTGGTGCCAGTGTTGACGCCACGGTTGTCGAAGAGAACAAGACTTATTCCTTCGCCGCGACTTGCGTGAACCAAGTCACCGTCAAGTTCATGGAGAATCTTGATTACACCAAAGTCGCCGCTTACACCTTCTCTTCGACCGTTATAGGGACCGTTAGCACAACCGTCATGACGACGGCTGCCCTCAAGACCCTCTTCGCCGCCGCCGCCGATACTACCACTGCCGGTCTGACCGACATCATTTCTGAAGTGACGGCTGCGAACAAAGTTTACAATGGCTACTCTGGTCAAGAAGCCAAAGGCATCAAGTTGGGAACCTCCAGCGTCGAAGGTACGTTTACCCTCACGGTAACCGACACCTCCATCCGGAAAGTGGTCATTAACGCCACTGGCTGGACCGCTACTGACACCATCAAGATCGGCGATGCCGATGCCCAAACCATGGGTGCCGCCTACACGGCCGCGAATTCTGAGAAGACGTTGACGTTCAACATCACGGCCGCCACCTCCATCACACTCACCGCCCATTTCCGTGCCTTCATCCGTTCTATTGAGTTCTATCGCGGCGTGGCCCACGTCTAAAGGTCTGTCTTCAGTTCTTTGACTGTTGGTAATCCTAAGACTAGAGCCCCTGCTATTACGGTGGGGGCTTTTTCGTTCAAGCGGTGGGATACCAGTGTGAACCGCGTGAAAGAATACACTTGCTTGGTAAAAACATGTAATGTTCTCCACAAATGGGACCGATAATTCCTTGTGTTCCGAATCCTTCGTTGTTTTCTATTGTTTTTCGAATGTATCCCCCTTAGACTATTAAATTTGTATTAGGGGAAAAATAAATATGAAGAAAAGACTTTTACTCCTGTGTCCGTTAGCCGCTTTATTGCTGCTCGGTGGATGTGACAACGTGTCGAGCTCTCTGGTGCCAAACTCCGAGAGTGAATCTGTCGCCTCGAACAGCGAATCGTCGGTGGCCAGTCAGTCGGCCTCTTCGAGCGAATCCGTTTCGGAATCGTCCTCGTCTGCTTCATCGGAGACCCCGATTGAAGACCACACCATCGCCTCAATCCAGGCCTCGGGCGATTATGACGTGAAAGGGATTATTGTTCTGCAAACCAGCAAAGGCTTCGTCCTTGATGACGGAACCGGCGCCGTCTATTGCTATGTCGCTTTGGAAGCGGGCTTCGCGGTGGGCGATTACGTTTCGGCCACTTTGACGATCGCTCCGTATTACGCCATTTGGGAAGCCACAGCCGTCGCTTCGATGACCAAACTCACCGAGACCGCTCCGCTTCTTGACGCCCCGATCGCTCTCACACCGGCGCTCATTGACGAATGGAAGACCAAAGGCGGAACTAAAGACGAAACAACCGCTCCTCTTGCTACCGCTGACGTCTATCCGGTCAAGTTCACGGCCGCAGCCGCTTTGGACGGAACCTACAGCTATTTCAACATTGAAGGCTTGACCACGAAACTTGAGCCGAGCTCCTTGCTCGATTCAATCAAGTTAACGGTTGGCACCAACTACGACGTCGTCGCCTATTGCGCTGGCTATAACGGCAGTAAGGATTTCGTCGGCCTTTACGTCCAGGAAGCTACTGCGAAATATGATACGATCACGGCTCTAGACATCCAGGGCGCGACCACTGTTGCGGTGGGCGCGACCATCGAACTTCAGGTCGTCGTGACTCCGTCGACCGCCAATCCGAGCGTTGTTTGGGAGACTTCTGATGCTGAGACGGCCACCGTCGTCGATGGCATTGTGACCGGCGTCAAGGAAGGTAGCGTCAACATTACTGCCACCTCCGTCGTCGATTCCAACATCAAGAAACAATACGCTGTCACGGTCACGGCCGCGGTTCCGACCTCTTCCCTAGCCAAATACGCTTTTACGTCGATTCCGACCGCCCCGAGCGTCGCTCCGTATGGCGCCCTTGATACGACTGGCGCTTTGGCCATTTTCCAAGATCCCACTTATTTGGTCTCTGGCACCAACGTCGTCACCTCCGTCACGACGTCCACCTTCATTTATCAAGCGGATGTTACTCAGGGCCCGAAGATTAACGGCTTGAAAGTCGGGAAGTCTACCGCGGGCGGAGTCCTAACTTTCGTCTCAAGTTCTACAGTGTCGAAGGTTGCGATTACTGTTCGGGCCTGGGGCGCGACGAAACTGGCTTCTCTCACTGTCAATAGCGGGACTGCGGTGGCACTTGTGGCTGCCGATGCCACCGTTGATCGCGTGATCGAATTCGTTTTGGGAACCCCTTCGACGACCATTACCATCACCTCCTCAACATATTGTGTCTTCACCGGCCTCGAGCTGATTGGCGCCTAATGATTCTGTAGACTATTGCCCCCGTCATCACGATGGGGGCTTTTTTGTTATTGGCAGAAAATTCTCAGTATCGCTGCATTACGGGCGAGCAAAAGATCTTGTCGTCTCGTGCTCGAGGTTGTTTCATGCCCGATAACCATTGATGTGGGGCTCTGCCCCCGAGTGTTTTCTCGTAGAAAAGTAAACCTTTGTCAATTTACCTTAAGGAGAGGCCAGACAAAACGACCCTCGGGACCTTTTTCAAACGCCGAAGAAGGAAGGATTATTTGTTACAGCCAATTTTGGGAATCAAAAAGGCTTCGTCGTCATCGAAGGATACAAAAACCCAAAATTACAAGCACTAAATTATTCAGCGGTAATCGAGCCTTTATAGTATATGGCCAGTAAAGGCTTGTCTAGAATGTCATTTTATCGGATAATCTAAACAGGCTTAAAGGGGTTTCTGGAATCATCAGGATCCGAAATACCCCCGTTTATCTTAGCTTTTTAGTTAAGGGCCACATTTTTTAATAGGGGTTCAAAATGAAACTCAAAAATCTGTTCGTCACATTGGCTGCTTCTGCCATGGCCATCGCCATCGGAAGTGCCGCGATCCTATCCGCCCAAAAAGAGGCTAAACCGGTTGACGCCGCCAGCTCTCTTTACACCACCTGTGATTTCACTTTGAAATCGGCGAACAGCAGTGCTTACAACAATACTTGGGCTTATGGAACCAGTTGGAGCGTTTTTGGAGGCGCAAATAACGGTGGCGGTTGGGCCTATGTGAAATTCGGTGGTAAAAGCACCACTTTGGCCACGTCAAACCCGACATATGTTAACAACGTTAGTGCTATGGGGTCAGCCATCAGTAAAGTGAGCATTTCGCTCATTGTTGGTACTCTCCCTACCGGCTCGGGCGTTAACAGTTTTGGTGTGAAGGTTTATTCAGATGCGGCTAGGACAACCCTTATTGACACCTCTTCCTTGTCATCGTTAACCAAGCCGACCGCCCCGATCGCCTACGATTTCGCCCCTTCCGCCGCTTATCAAGCGGCCAACTCGACAATCGAATGGCCGACTGCGTCGTATTATCAGGTCTATTTTGATTGTACAAACACATCTTCCACCAACAACGGGATTATTTGGGTCGACAAAGTCCAATTCTATAAAGAAGCCACCTTTGTTGCTGTTTCTTCTGTTGCCATCGACGATCCGGGAAGCTCAGAATTGACGGTTGGCACTCCGGTCACCCTTAGTACAACTGTGTTGCCTGCTGAAGCCACCGACAAAACTGTGACGTGGTCAGCCACAGGCACCGATATAGTCCGCGTTCTTGCCAACGGGCAAGTTATACCCTGCAATAATGGTTCTACCATAATTACCGCTACCTCGGTTTCTGATGGTACAAAACAAGGAACCCGCTCGTTCACTGTGATTGGACAGGATTTATCGACTTCTGGCAAAGCCGTCACTACCACCAGCCTTGGGCTTTTGAACACGTATGTGAATGGCTATTTCGGTTCGGGAACGGTTTTTTCACTTCGTGGTGTTATGGCAAAAGCTGTTGGTGGTGAATTGCAATTTGGGAACAACGCCACAGCTGGCCAAGGATTGATGTATAACGTTTCTGGTTTGGGCTCCAAGATTGATTCAATCGTTGTTACGAATGGCGCTTCTGGCGCGACGGTTGCTTCCGCTCTTTATGTCGGCACTTCTGTTAACCCTTCAAGCGCTCTTGTTACCCCGGTCGTCAATGGTGCTGTCTCCACATATGATGTCTCTGCATTGGGCGATTTTGGGTATTTCTCCTTCGGGCTTACCGGAACTTCGGGAACCAACTATTACGACTCAATTGCTATTAACCTTTACAGCGACGCCAATACTTATGCAAAGAGTTTCCTTTCTTCTTCCGATTCCGAATGTTCCGCCCTGTCGGTTTCTGCAGAAACTTGGTCTTCGCTCCAAACTTCCTTCGGATCTTTGTCTACTGATGCTAAAGCTGCCATCACCGGCGCGACTGCAAACTCTTCTGGGACTAACATCCAAAAGATTGTGGCCCGTTATAACTTCATCGTTAATAAGTATGGTTATTCGGATTTCATGGGTCTTGGAATCGGTGGCTCAGCCAATGAGAAGGTTCTTACCACAGAGAATTCTTCCTCCGCGATTGCTGCCGTAGCTGCCATTTTGGGTCTTGCTGTTTGTGGTGTCGTTCTTCTCCGCCGGAAAAAGCAAGTTCAATAGTCTCCGTTGACTTCCATTCGGCCATCAAAGCGCCTTCACAACCCTGAACTCATCTTCAAGGAAGGGGCGCTTTTTTCGACCCTCAATGAACGTTTGCGTTTCCTCAGTCTTTTCTTCCCCGTGATTAAAACAACTTTTCAGAGGAATATCAGCCCAAAATGTAACCCCTTTCCGGACTCCTGCGTTGTAACTAGTTTCTTATGAAACTATACTAAGTTTGTCAAAGGAGACATATTTTATAATGGCTGATGAAATCAAGAAAACCATGCAGTCTGTCGATGGCAACACCGCAGCCGCCATGGAGAGCTACTACTTCACCGAAGTGGCGGCCATCTATCCGATAACTCCGTCATCCCCAATGGCGGAAACCGTCGACGTTTTGGCGTCGAAGGGACAAAAGAACTTTTTCGGCTCCCCAGTGAAAGTAGTGGAGATGCAGTCGGAGGCCGGTGCTGCCGGCGCCGTTCACGGCGCGCTCCAAGGCGGCGCTCTCTCGACCACCTACACGGCTTCTCAAGGCTTGCTCCTCATGATTCCGAACATCTACAAGTGGTGCGGCGAGCTTCTTCCTGCCGTGCTCCATGTGGCTGCCCGTAGCTTAGCGACCCGCGCCCTTTCGATCTTCGGTGACCAGGCCGATATCTACGCCTGCCGTCAGACTGGCATCACGATGATCGCCAGCAACAGCGTTCAGGAGATCGCCGATTTGGCTCCTCTCGCCCATTTGATCGCTCTAGATTCTTCCGTCCCTGTGATGCACTTCTTCGATGGCTTCCGCACCTCCCATGAGGTTCAGAACGTCGAGTTCGTGGATCCGGAGGAATGGAAGAAACTCATGCCTCTCGACAAGGTTGAGGAGTTCAGAGCCCGCGCCCTTAACCCCCACACCCACGCCGTCACCCGCGGTGGCGCTGAGAACGACGATATCTATTTCCAGGCTCGCGAAGCCCAGAACGGCGCCGTCGATCATGTCATCGACGTGGCCGAGAAGTACTTCAAGGAAGCCTCGCGCTTAACTGGCCGGGCTTACGCTCCGTTTGTCTATGAAGGCGATCCGAAGGCCGAGAAGGTCATCATCGCCATGGGCAGCGTCTGTGAAACCGCCGACGAAGTTGTCAAGGAACTCGCCAAGAAAGGCGAGAAGGTCGGCCTCGTCAAGGTCCACCTCTATCGTCCGTTCAGCTCCAAACTCCTTTCTGCCACCATCCCCTCCTCGGTCAAAAAGATCGCGGTCCTCGATCGCACCAAGGAACCCGGTAGCGAAGGCGAGCCGCTTTATCTCGACGTGGTCGCGGCCATGCACAAAGAAGGCCGTTCGTTCGAGACCATCATCGGAGGCCGTTACGGCCTTTCGAGCAAAGACACCCAGCCGTATTGCGTCAAGTCCGTCTATGACTTCCTCGACGCCAAAAAGAACTGGACTGGTTTCACCGTTGGCATCGAAGACGATGTGACCCATCTCTCCATCCCGCTTGATACTGCCTTCTCCGTGCCCCACAACTACACGAGCTGCCTCTTCTATGGTCTCGGCAGCGATGGCACGGTCTCAGCCAACAAGAGCTCGATCAAGATCATCGGCGACGCCACGCACCAATATGCGCAGGCCTACTTCCAGTACGACTCCCGCAAGGCCGGCGGCGTGACCCGAAGCCACCTCCGCTTCGGCAAAGAGCCGATCCATTCGGAGTACTACGTCAAGAACGCCGACTTCATCTCCTGCTCGCTCGACACCTACATCATGCGCTTTGATATCATCGCCAACCTTAAAGAAGGCGGAACCTTCCTTCTCAACACGGATATGGACGATGCGACCCTATACAAGGTCATGCCGAACCGCATGAAGCACCTCTTAGCCGAGAAGCACGCCAAGTTCTACGTCATCGACGCCAACAAACTGGCCCAAGAGATTGGCATGGGTCGCCATACCAATACCACTCTTCAGGCTTCCTTCTTCTACCTCAGCCAGCAGATCATGCCCTATGAGGACGCTCAGCATTGGATGAAGAAGTTTGCCGAAAAGAGCTACGCCAAAAAAGGCCAGGCCGTGGTCGAACTCAACTGGAAGGCCATTGACGCCGGTGCCGAAGGCTTACGCCAAGTCAAGGTTGACCCCGAGTGGGTCAAGCTCTCCGTCAAGAAGGTCGCCTCGAAAGCTGATAGCGAAGATACCTACTACGACGAATACGTCGACTCCATCGACAAACTCGATGGCGACGAACTCCCGACCAGCGAATTCCAGAAGTACGAACTCCTTGATGGCACGATGGAGCCGAATATCACCTTCCGCCAGCATCGCGCGATCGCCGACATGGTTCCGGAATGGAACCCGCAGTTCTGCATCCAGTGCAACACCTGCTCCTTCGTTTGCCCGCACGCCACCATCCGTCCGTTCCTTATTAACGAAAAAGAATTAGCCGCGGCTCCCGAGGTCGTCAAAGCTGGCCTCAAGGATCCGGTTCCGGCTCTTCCTGCCGCCAAAGGCCTCAAGTTCCGCGTTCAGGTCTCCTCGATGAACTGCGTCGGATGCGGCCTCTGCGCCAGCGAATGCTTAGCTAATAAGGCCGCCCTCATGAAGGATCCGAAGTCCCAGAACCTCGCCCTCAAGATGGTCGAAGCCAAGAGCCAGTTCGCCCAGCAAGATGGCGCGGACTACCTCTACAAGCACGTTTCCTACAAGAGCGACGTCTATCCTCTAAACACCGTGAAGGGCGTGGGCTTCCTCATGCCGTACATGGAAGTCTCCGGCGCCTGCGCTGGCTGCGGAGAGGCTCCGTACTATCGCTTAGTTACCCAGCTCTTCGGCAACGACATGCTGGTTGCTAACGCTACCGGTTGCTCCTCCATCTACTGCGGCAGCACCCCGGTCACCCCGTTCACCACGAACGACAAGAAGGAAGGACCCGCTTGGGCCAACTCCCTCTTTGAAGATAACGCCGAATATGGCTTCGGCATGAGAATCGCTTCTGACTACAAGATGATGCAGGTTATCCGCATTCTTACGGCAGCGAAAGCCGCTGAGGACGCCGAACCCGAGCTCAAGGCTCTCATCGACAACTACCTTGCTGCCCTCAAGAACCGCACGGAACAACGGAAGATCGTTCCGGAGCTCATCAAAGCGGTGGCCTCTTCGAAGAACGCCGCGATCAAAGAACTTAAGTTCTATGAGCGCGACCTCCTCGACAAGTCCGTGTGGATCATCGGCGGCGATGGCTGGAGCTTCGATATCGGCTATGGCGGACTCGATCACGTCCTTGCTAACGAAGCTGACGTCAACGTCCTCGTCCTCGACACCGAAATGTATTCCAACACCGGCGGCCAAGCTTCCAAGAGCTCGCAGACCGGCTCCATCAACAAGTTCACCGCCTCCGGCAAGAAAGAGGCCAAGAAGAACCTCGCCCTCATGGCCATGTCCTATGGACACGTCTATGTCGCCCAGATCGCCCTTGGCTCCAACCCGATGAAGGCCATCCAGGCCCTCAAAGAAGCCGAGTCGTTCAATGGGCCGTCGCTCGTCATCTGCTACTGCCCCTGCGCCAACCATGGCCTCAAGGGTGGGCTTACCAACTCCATCAAAGAGGAGAAGGATGCCGTCGCCTGTGGCTACTTCACCACATTCCGTTACGATCCGCGCCTTGTCGCGGAAGGCAAACCGGGCTTACAGCTCGATTGCCCCGAACCCGACTTCACGAAGCTTAAGGACTTCGTGATGCACGAGACCCGCTTCTCGCAGTTGCCGGTCGTCAATCCAGAGCACGCCGAGGAACTTCTCACGAAGTGCCAACACTACGCCGAGGATCGTTGGGCCGCGATCAAGAAGTTCGGCTTATAATCCTATAAAGTCAGCGGCTGGGACCAACCTCCCAGCCGTTTTCTTTTCCCTTTGTTAGAAACTGGTTTTTTGTTATCTTCGAAAATGCTTTGCCGATTCGTTAAGTCCTGGTCCTTCTTTTCCAACTGCATAAAAAACCGGAAAAATGTGCAGTTGGAATTTCTTTGGAATCGGAAAATTCACAAAAATCCCTCCATTTTTCGATGGCAAACTTTGGAAATGGTCTCGAAGACGTGGTGGGAAAGCCGACATTCGAAATAATGAATTACCGGACTTTGAACGAAAGAGGTGACTAAATCCACTCCCGGCATTCCTTCACTGTTTTTCCTTATTTCACTTTTCGAAAAACGCCAATCTTATCAAGGCTTTCCCTGCTTTATTTAATCCAAGTTCGTTTGGCATCATCAAGAGTCCCAAAAAGGGCTTTCAAGGAACTCGCGGTTATGGTAGTGTACCACTATGAAATTTAAGCACCAGACAAAGAAAAACTTTCTCGCCATCTCCTTATTCGCCCTGACTCTGGCTTCTTGCCAACCAAGGCTTTCAAGCGGGGTTCTTTCGAGTGAAGACCCTGAATCCTCTTCCTCTGTCGTTTCCTCTTCAAACCCTTCCGAAGAGAGTTCGCTCTCCTCTTCCTCAAACTCGTCTTCCAGTGCCTCCTCCTCGAGCGCAACCTCTTCCGTTTACAGTTCCACTTCCTCAAGCGCTGGCTCCTCGTCCTCTTCGAGTTCCTCCGCGGTCACCCCGACCGTCTATGACTCGATGGCCTACGGAAGCTACTACGCCTCGGTCGACTTCACCAAGACCAAAGCCTCCCTAAAGACCGCCCTCTCGGGCGCCATCTCCTCCCATACGACTTTGGGCTACAAAAACCTCATCAACTATTACCCGGACACGGACGAGAGAAGCGACGGATCCGTTTGGGACATGTATAGCAACCATAAGTTCAAGTGGAGTGACAACGCCGGCAACTACAGCAAGGAAGGCGACATATGGAACAAAGAGCATACTGTTCCCCAGTCGGTCTTTAATGAAGCCAATCCGATGGTTTGCGATCTCTATCATGTCTATCCCACCGACGGCTATGTCAACAACCGCCGTAGCAACTATCCCCACGCGATGGTCAGCGGCACGCCCGTCTTCTCCTCGAGCAACGACACCATCGTCGGCAATTCGGCCACCAGCGGGGTCTCGGGACGCGTTTGCGAGCCCGCCGACGAATACAAAGGCGATTTCGCCCGTACCTACTTCTACATGGTGACCTGCTACGAGAGCCGTTTGTCCTCTTGGAAGAGCTTTGCTACCTTCACGAATAACTCCTATCCCTCACTCTCTTCTTGGGCCATCGCCCTCTACAAACAGTGGAGCCATGACGATCCTGTGAGCGAAAAGGAGACCAAGCGGACCGCGGCGGTCTTCGCCTGCCAGAAGAACCGCAATCCCTACATCGACTATCCGGGTCTCGAGAACCTCGTTTGGCCCGCCTGAGCCCTTTCGCAAGAACAAAAAAGGATTCCTTCTTCGTTGAGACTTTTGGGCCCCTACTGAACTGGAATCCTTTTTTCTTTCCCCACTTAAAGTGAACTCGACGAAGAGACATCCTCATTCATGCTCCAAGGGTAGGATAGGCCATTGTAGTCGATGGCCTTGCCCTTGGTGGTCCCGTCGGTGAAGACGATGGTGGAATAGATGATGCCCTTAAGGCCGTAGTTGTCGCTCAGGTTCTTGCTGAACTCTCCGTTCGCGGCGACGTTATTCTCGAGCTTGCCATAGCTTTCTTCGCTCACGGTCGCGGAAAAGGAGATCGGAAACGTCGAATTGGCCAGCCCACTGAAAGTTGCGTCGTACTCGCTGCCGCTTTTTTCGTAGGTAACGGTTCTAAGGTCCACCTCGAGTCTTACGCCCACCGTGGAGGAGGCGGTCTCGGAGACGAAGGACTCAAGAATGCCTTCGGCGGAAACGGCCAAACTCGGCTCATAGGTCTGAATGAGAATGACCGCCGCGATGGCGACGACCGCGACGACGGTGATGACCCCGCTTAGCCAACCGAGGAAAAACTTCAGAACGCCATGGCTCTTCTTGACTGTTTCGTTCATATGAGGGCTCCTTTTCAACCTGCTAAAGACATTTTACTGCAAAAGGCCCCTCTTTTGCCTCTATATGGGAAAAACAAAAAGAAAAGCCGTTTTCGTTCAGGTTGCTATAATAGGTTTCATGAGCAAAAAAAGCATCCTAAAGCGACTGAACCAGAAGTTCTTTTCCGGCATTGCCCATCGCGGGTACTGGAATGAGATGCTGACGGAGAACGGCCTGCAGGCGTTTTCTAACGCCATCGATCATGATTTGGCTTTCGAGTACGACATCCATCTCACGAAAGACAGGAAGCTTCTCGTCTGCCATGATGAAAACCTCCGCCGCACGACGGGGAAGGAAGGGATCATCGAGAATTTGACCCTCGAGGATATTAAGAAGGATTACCGCCTACTCGATGGCGAAACTCTCCCGACCTTTGAGGAACTCCTCGACCTTAATGGCGAGAAGGCGCCGATGGTCCTCGAACTCAAAGTCTACAAGAAGAACTACAAAGCCTTAGCCCAAGCCGCCATGAAGGTCCTTAAAGAACGTATCAAGGACCATAAGAACGTCTGGGTTATTTCCTTTGATCCTCGGGCGTTGCTCTACATCCACGGCTTCGTTACAGCCCTTTTGGTTGGCAGAGACCATATTTGGACTCTCAAACTCCGTCATCTCTTCCCGTCTCTTGACCTCGAGGATTGCCTCGTCTCTGATCCGCGGGTCATTAGGTACCGGAAACGCCACCCCATCAACGTCTGGACGATCGAGAAGAAAGAGCAGGTCGAAGCGGTGGCCCCCTACGTGGATACGATGACCTTCCAGCATCTGCCATATCAGGATATTCAGTCGGCTCTAGCGAAAGAAAAAGCCTAAGATCGTTTTCTTTACAAAATGTTAGCCCTTTTTCGTGTTCGAAACTTGTCGTTAACCTGTTTTCGTGCCTTAATAATGGCGTGAAAGAAATGGCCTGTTGGCTACGTCATCCTTCGCCTCGGCCTTTCTCGCTTCATGACCTCTCCGACTGTTACCTTCGTGACCCGCTTTTGACCCTCTCTTTTGCTGAGGTGCGATGGCGGATGAAGAGAAAGGAACCCTCGACCCGTGCATAAAGATTCGTCTCCTAAAAAATCCTCTTTTGATTTCCGGGCGCTTGGAAAACTCATTTTCGACAACTACTTGTCCATCATCCCCATTGCCCTCATGATTACCATCGTCTATTTGACTGGGGTTGTTGATGGCTTTTCAGTTCAGACCTATGTGGCCTTCCTGATATCCTCCTTTGCGATCGGCTTTGGTTTGTTCCTCTTTTCCCTCGGTTCGGAAAGCTCGATCTTCACGATTGGCTCCTTTATCGGCGGCCACCTCGTTAAACATAAGAAGCTGATTCTCATCAGCCTGATGACGTTTATCCTTGGGGTTATCATCACCATCGCGGAGCCCGACCTCAAGATCCTCGCCGCCGAAAGCAAAATGGATGAGGTCGTCATTATCGCTGTCGTTAGCGTAGGCGTTGGTCTCTTCTTCCTCGTCGGGGTTCTCAGGATTCTCTTCAACAAGAACCTTCAGGTGCTCTTCCTCGCCTTCTATGGCCTCATTTTCGCTCTTGCAGGTATCGTGAACCCGAAGTTCCTGCCTCTTGCCTTCGATAGTGGGGCGGTCGTCACGGGTCCTCTGACGATTCCTTTCATCCTGTCCTTTGGCGCCGGTCTGGCCCATAGCCGCACCAGCTCGACCTCAACCTCTAGCGAAGACTCCTTCGGTCTGACCGCCCTTGTAACGGCCGGACCCATTCTCGCGGTTCTTATACTCTCTCTCTTCGTGGATGCCAACACCCTCATTTACAAATGGGAACTCTCTGAACTTATTGGTGCGACCGATTGGGCCTCCTTTTGGCCGCTCCTCGGTCAACTATGGGGAGAAGCGCTCCTCGCGCAACTAAGGGATATTGCAATTGCCATCGTTCCTTTGGGCATTTTCTTCTTCATCTACGACGCGCTTTTCCTTCGCTTGCCGGGCAAAGAGAAAGCCAAGATCCTTGTGGGTCTCTTTTATGTCTACATTGGCATCGCCTTCTTCCTCGCTGCCGTGGGAGTGGGCTTCTTACCCGTGGCCCAAAAAATAGGGTATGGCGTTGGCATTCGCTCATCGTCCTTGCCTTTAGCGGTTGGGCTGGCCGCCCTCTTCGGCTTCTTCGGCGTTCTCGCCGAGCCAGCTGTCCACGTTCTCGTAAAACAGATAGAAACGGTCAGCGACGGCGTTATCTCCTCCAAGACCGTCTTATTCGTGATGGCCTGCTCCGTCGCCCTTGGGATGGCCTTACAGGCTATCAGGGCGTATTTCGGGTTCAGTTTCCTCTATTACTTCATTCCGCTATACGCGATCGCCTTATCCTTGCAGTTCTTCGTTCCCAAGATGTACGCGAACATCGCTTTCGACTCCGGCAGCATCGCCTCCGGACCGATGGCGGCCAGCTTCGTGATGCCCTTCATCGTGGGTCTTTCTTACGCCTGGAGCGGATCGGAGAGCATCTACGTGAGTGCGTTTGGGACGATCGGAATGGTATCCGCCATGCCTCTAGTGGTGATTCAACTCCTCGGTGCCTATGCCGAGATCAAACGCAGCGTCGTCTACAAGCGCCTCCGTCAGGCTTTCGTCGAGGACAACGACTGCCAAGTCATCCACCTAAGCGAAGAGTAGCTTTACGGTTTAGGTAGCAATTTTGGGAACAGGCTAGCTTTTTTGCTGTCTGTCTAACATTTTGGGTGGCGATCAAAGAGATCTCTCTCCCACTGATTTTTTGTTCGGGTACTTTTTTGGAATAGCTCCGTTAATCCAATCAGAAAAAAGAAAAAGAAAAAGGCCGAAAAAAATAAAACCAAATTGCCGAATAAAACAAAACAAATCTTGATTACCAACATCCAAAACCCTGTAAAATCGGAAAAAGATTGGTGTTTTCGCCCAAGACGTGAAGAGAAACTACCTTTTGTCCGATTCGGCCATCGCGTCTTACATTGATGCGTTAGAGCGGCTTTTCGTTGTTTCCAAGATTGATGCACGGACGCCGCGAATTCGCTAAAAAACCGCGATTAGATCAGCCAAGAAAAAATCTTCCTAGATCTCTCCCTTGGCGGAAAGATAAAACATCATCGCGATGATTACGATTGGTTGCCTAAGAGATTAGGGGTTTCGTTTCTTGGTCGGATCTCAATGCCCGAGTTTCGTCGTGGTCGTCAGAACACCAAAGAGGCCGCGCCGAGGATTCCCGCGTCGTTGCCAAACTCCGAGGTCACGATTTTTACTTTCGGGGCGTGAAGTCCCCCGAAACCGTAGTGGTTTTTTTCTAGATAGGCGATGAGCGGAGCCGTGAGGGCCTCCTTTTGGGCGGAGACCCCTCCGCCTATCACGATGATTTCGGGTCGGAAGGCGTTGATGATGTTCAAAAGGCCTTCACCGAGGTTGGCGACATATTCATTAAGGACCTTTTTTGCCGCTTTGTCGCCTTTTTTGGCCGCGAGGAAAAGCCAGCGAGGGTCATAGGAGGCGGCATCGAAGGAATCGGCTTGCCTTAGAAGAGATGAAGGGTTTTTCTCGATGGCATCTTTTATCATTCCCTTAAGGGCCCCGATGGAGCAGTAGGCTTCGAGGCAGCCCTTCCTCCCGCAGGTGCAGTGCTTCCCATTCATCACGAGGAGCGTGTGCCCGAGTTCCGCTCCCTTGCCTTCGTTTCCCTCATAGAGGCGCCCATTAAGAAAAAGACCGCTTCCGATTCCCGTCCCAATGGTCAAGAAGACAAGGTTTTCGTAGCCTTTGCCCACCCCAAACGTCACTTCGCCGAGGGCCGCTGCGTTGGCGTCGTTGGCGACCTTCACGCGCAGCCCGGTTCCTTGCGCGAGCAGAGGGCCCAAGGGAAGGTTTTCCCATTTGAGGTTGTTGGAGTAGTCGCAGTGGCCCGTCGCCGAATTGATGGAGCCGGGACAGCCAACCCCGATGCCTTGGATTTGCTCGAGGGGCAACAAGGACCGCTTGATCGTCAAGTTAACGACAGAAATGAGTTCCTCGACGATGGCTTCTTGGTTTTTGGAAGGATCGATCGGAAACACGAGGCGATCATGGATGAGACCGTTTCTTTCGACAAAGCCACCTTTGATGGAAGAGCCACCGATGTCGAGGCCTAAGGCTACCATTTTCTTACCTCCGTGAGGACGTAAACCCCTCGTCCCTTCATAACCGCTTTCTTTGAGGCCGGCAAGAAGAACGTGTCGCCTTCCTGAAAAGGCAAACCGCCGAAATCCCCCTCGCTAGGAGAGACGAAAGTGAGGCTTTTGAAACTTAGGGAATCACTGACGAGCGTTTCCTCGCCGTTAAGGACGTGAAGGGAAGAGGAGAAATAAGCGCTTCGACCCAAAAGGGGCTTTTTGAAACGCGGGGCTTGGTAGGGCTGGAAATTGAGGACTTGAAGGGCCTTTTCGACGTGAAGGGGTCTCGGCTGACCATCCTTTCCGAGGCGGCCGAAGTCGTAAAGACGATAGGTGAGGGTGCTGTTTTGCTGGATCTCAAGAAGCGTGACGCCTTTTCCGATCGCGTGAACGGTTCCCGCAGGGATAAAGAAGACGTCGCCAGGCCTAACCTCATAAAAGGAGAGGAGGTCCATGACGGTGTCTTGTTGAATCGCTTGGCGGACTTCATCTTCGGAAACGGCTCGTCGGAAGCCAACGTAGAGTCCGGCGTGGGGCTTGGCTTCAATGACGTACCACATCTCGGTTTTGCCATATTGGCCTTCATGGGCGAGGGCATAAGCATCGGAGGGGTGGACCTGGACGGACAGATTCTCGGCCGCGTCGATGAGCTTGATGAGGACAGGAAAAAAGCGGAACGAAGCGGGCACGCTTCCGATGTCGTTTCTCGTGGCCACGTCTTTAAGGGCTTTCCCCGCAAAGGGCCCGGAGGCGATAAGGGAAGGCCCGTCCTCGTTAAAGGAGAGTTCCCAGCTTTCGGCGATGGTGGGGGTGAGAGCCTTTTTGCCCCAAGATTTTAGCTTGTCGCCGCCCCAAATGTAGTCTTTGGTGGCGCCTGTAAGTTTTACTAAATCCATGGTTAGGCGAGCACTCCGCTTTCCTTGATGACTTGGGCGGTTCTTTCCTTAAGTTCCGCTAGGCGGGCGGCTAGGTCCGTTTCCTTAAGGGAGCGAACGAAGAAATAGATTTTTAGTTTTGGCTCGGTTCCGGAAGGGCGGACCGTGACGGTGGACCCGTCAGGAAAAGAGAACTTCAGAACGTCGCTTTGAGGCAAGTCGAGTTTCTTCTCCCCACCTAGAGAGAATTCCTTTCCGACCCAATAGTCATTCACGAAGGCGAAGGATGACAGGCTCTTTTTGGCCTCATCGCGGAATCGCTCCATGAGCAACCCCATCTTTTTAACTCCGGCCTCGCCAGAAAACTCATAGTTGTCAAGGCTCGTCGTCACGTAGCCATACTTCGCGTAGATTTCCTCGAGCCGATCAAGGGGATCGCGTCCCTTTTCCTTGTATTCCTCGAACATTTGGGCGATGACCAAAGAGGCATCGACCGCGTCTTTGTCGCGAACCTCGGTTCCAGTCAAATACCCATAGCTTTCCTCAAAGCCAAAGAAGAACCGCTCTTTCTCACCTTGTTTTTCCAGAAGTCCGATTTGTTCGCCGATGAACTTAAAGCCCGTCAGGACCTCGACCACCTTCATCCCGTGAGCTTTGGCCATCGGGAAAATCAGGTCGGTTGTGACGATGGTTTTGACGATGAGGGAGTCGGGTGAGGCTTTTGCGTGCCGAAGAAGGAAATCATAGAGCAAAAGACCCATTTCGTTGCCGTTGATCAGGCGGATTTTTCCTTGGTGGATGAGGGCGGTTCCCACCCGGTCGCAGTCGGGATCGGTGACTAACAGGAGATCGCCTTTTTCCTTTTCGAGCAAGGCGATTCCTAAACGCAAGGCTTCCTTCAGTTCGGGGTTCGGTTTGGGGCAGGTTCGGAAAGTCCCGTCCGGGTCCTTTTGCTCCGGAACCACGCTGACGTGGGAGAAGCCGGCCCTTGAAAGGGCGGTGGTGACGCACCTTAGTCCCGTGCCGTTTAAGGGAGAATAGACGATTTTGAGGTCTCGGCCTTTGATCTTCGGGACTCTTTTGGTCAGTATGTATGCCATATAAGCTTCAAAGCAATCGTCCCCGATAAAGGTTACGAGTCCTTGCTTCAGCGCTTCATCGAAAGGAAGCGATTTGACATCATCAAAGGCATCGTTTTTTCCGATAAAGCCCGAAATCTCGTTGGCGGTTTCAAGGGTGATTTGGCAACCATCCTCGTTATAGACTTTGTAACCGTTGTATTCCTTGGGGTTATGGCTGGCCGTGATCATGATGCCGACGGAAGCGCGAAGGTAGCGGACGGCGAAGGAAAGGGCCGGGGTCGGCATCAGTTCTTTATAGAGGTGGACGCGGATGCCGTTCGCGGCGTAAATGGAAGCCGCCCTCTGGGCGAATAAGAGGCTGTTGATCCGGGAGTCAAACGAAATGGCCACCGAGCCGTTATGATAGTGGCGATTGATGAAATCGGCGATTCCCTGAGAAATTCGGCCCACCGTATAGATGTTGAGGCGGTTGGGTCCGACGCCCAAAAGACCTCTTAGCCCCCCGGTCCCAAACTCCACGTTCTTGTAGAAGGCGTCCTCTTTCTCTTCAGGGGTAAGCGAAACCAACTCTTCGCGCAAGCGAGGATCGGTCACCCTTTTTAACCAACGGTCGTAATCGTTCATAGGGCAGGAATTCACCCTCCTATTATATGTTTACGGCAGTAAAGAGCATGCCAAAAATAGTAAACAAAAGCCTAAAGGATCAGCTTTTTCCGTAGATCGGCGAGAATCAGAACGTTCCGGGCGGAAAAAGGCTTGGGGTCCTCGGAAAGCGGAAACCAACGCAGGGACCGAACTTCTTCTTTTTGAGGTTTCTCTCTCCCTTTCCATTTGGTGCAGAGATAGACAACGTCAACGCCCGAGACCACGTCGCCGTTAACGTAACGATACAAAGTCACCGGACCCGAATAAACTTTTAGAAGCCCATAAGAAACGGCGTTTAATCCGGTTTCTTCCTTCAGCTCTCTTTCGGCGGCTTTCTCGGCGGATTCGTTGAACTCGATGGAGCCACCGGGAAAATCCCAGAAGCCATCGTCGGCTCTCTCTTCCATCAGAAGGCCCTTCTTCTGGTCGAACACGATCATGACCGAGTAGGCGATGACAAGCGGTTGGTGACCCACTTGTTTCCGGATGTCGGCGACATAACCCATGGTGGATACCTCTTTAGTTCCTATTTTAGGTTAATCGAGCTTTCAGCACCATCTTTTCTCCTCGGAAAACAAAGGGCTTTTCGGCAAGAAAAGATGTTTACGAAAAAGAAAAGAGGCTCACCATCGTCTAATCAGGCCTGTTTTAGTAAACAAATGCCCATTTCATCGAAAGTTTTTTCTTTATTTTCTACAAAAAAGAACGCTCAAATAATATAATATTGCCATGAGAAAAAATCTGATGTTAATGAGCGTTGTCCCTCTATGCTTGGCCCTTGGCGGCTGCGGTTCTTCTTCCTCGGGCGAGGAGAATCCGGTCGACGTCATTATCATGGGCGGCCAATCGAACATGGTCGGCTGTTCTACCTACTCCAATTTGGCCGCTTCGGTCGGCCAAGCGAAATTCGATGAATACCAAACCGGTTATCGCAACCTGAAGATCGCTTTCGACTGTTGGACGAAAAATGGCGAAGCGGATTACGCCGAACAGAATGACTCCAACGGAAAATTCGTCCCTTCTTGCCTCGGAGAAGGGAATTCCGATTTGACCTTTGGGCCCGAAATCGGAATGGCCGAAACCTTCTCCGTCAACAGGAAAGACAAGCTTTTCCTTATCAAATACGCCTGTGGGGCTTCCAATCTTTTGGATGATTGGGCCGCTCCTTCCTCTGGTAAGCGAACCACCATGTACGCAAACTTCGTGGCCTTTGTGAAAATCCAGTTGACCGTTTTGAAGAAGGCCGGTTACGCCCCGACCATCAAAGCCATGTGTTGGATGCAGGGCGAGGGGGACTCCTACCCCGGCTATTGTGAGGAATACTACAACCAGCTTCATTTTTTCGTCAAAGACCTGCGAAGCGAATTCTCGGATTATGAGGGCGGAACCGATTTCGCTTTCGTGGATGGGGGCATCAGCGATTCGACCGAATGGCCAAAACACGATGTCGTTAATGCCGCCAAGGTTCAATTTGCCTCCGACAGCGAGCGCAACGTCTTCATCGATACCATCGCTGAGGGCCTCGACAAAAGCAAGCTTCAGGCCGATAACGCCCACTATATCGGTCCGGCCATGGTGACTTTGGGCCATCTTTTCGCTCAGGCGGCCGAACCCTTCCTTTCGCCTCTCGAGTGAGCGCATGCGTCTCGATAAATTCCTTTTTCCTTCGAAGGCCCTCGGCAACGAAAGGACCATCCGCGTCCTTTCTCCCGAGAACCCGCGCGGTCCCTATCCGGTCCTTTACGTGCATGATGGCCTTTGCGCCTTTCGGAAAGACACCCCCGCTTCCTATGAATGCTTCTCTTTCGATGAGGCCCTTATAAAGGTTAAGCGGGAGATGATCATCGTCTCCCTCGAGGCCATGGAGCCGCCCGTCCGCACCCGGGAGTACTCGCCCTTCCCCTGGGTGGGCCCAGCCGAAAAATACCTTCCGGCCCGACAAGAGGAAGGAGAGCTTTATCTTGAGTGGCTCGTCCATGAGGTCAAACCCTTTATCGACGCCCATTACCCCACGATCAGGGACCGTTCCGGAACCTTTATGTTCGGAACCTCGCTTGGCGGCCTCATAAGCCTTTACGCTGCGGCCCGCTATCCGGACGTTTTTTCCAAAATCGGCTGTTTCTCCCTCGCCTCTTGGGGCAACGAAAAAGCCCTAAAGGCCTTTGTCGGCGCCTCTGGTCTCGGCCCCGATTCCTCCTTTTTCCTCCGGGTGGGCCTTTTGGAAGGCATTCCAAGGGATTTGACCTCTTTGGGGGAGTGTTACCCTCGCCTCAGCGAGGACATGGCGGCTCTTCTTAAAGAAAAAGGGAGTGAGGTCGCTTTCGCCATCAATCCCTTTAACCGGCATTGCACCAAAGACTGGGAGAAGGACGTCCCCTCGTTTATCCTTTGGCTGCTAAGCTGATCTTCTTGATGAGCGCGGTCAATTCCTCAGCCGCCTCAGCGTGCATTTTTCGGTTTGGGTGGCCGCCGTTTGGCATATAGCCGCCCTCCTTCAGGGAATCAAACTCCAAAAAATAGACGCCTTGGGGATAGGAAGCGACAGCTTCCTTTAGCAAATCCGTCACCAAGCGGACTGGGATCATGCCAATGGCCACGATGACTTTTACTCCCTCGTAGGTTTTCCGGTTGAGGTCGATGAAGTCTTTCGTGGCCTTCACAAAATGACGGCATTCCGCGGTCCGTTCGGGCTCCGCCAGAGGCAAAAGGTACTGGTCGTCGTTGGTTCCCAAAGAAATCACGACGATATCGGGACGGAACCTTTTGTGGTCCCAGGGGATGGCGTTTTCCTTCTTTGTTGACCAGGTGCAGTCGGCAAAGGAGAACATTTGGGGGATGCTTTCGATGGAGGCCCCCTTGTTCCAAGGCGATTTGTAGATGGGGTAGCCGCCGATGCAGACAAGGGAGAAATCGGCCTGGAGCTTTTCCGCGCTTAAGGCTCCGTAGGAAAGGATGGCGTTCTCGGTCCTGGTCTCGAAATTGTCGTCGCCACGGACGCCTTCGACGCCGTTCCCGGCGGTAATGGAATCGCCGTAAATCTCGATTTTAATGCCTTCGGAAGGCTCAAGGCTCGTGAATTCCCCGTCGGTCATGATGCTCTTCCAACCGGTCAAGGAGCAGGCGCTCTCGGTCCGTTTATAGACTCGGACGCGGTGGCGTCCTTTTGTCAAACCGGCGGCCAGAATATAAAGGGAATCAGGTTTATCGAGGGTTATTTTCCGCGAGTTTTCGAATGGCTGTTCGTCGACGAGGACGGCGATGGCGGCTTCTCCTTGGGGGCGCCCGCATTCGGTGGCGATGAGCCGGGCCGAAAGCGTGGTCCCATAGAAACCAACCTCAAAACCGGAGCCGGAGAAAGTGAACATCCGGGCTTGCCGTTCTTCGCTTTGATAGTAACGTCCGAGGTTACGGAGAGAAGGTCCCTCGTAACGCCATTGGAGGCTGTTCATTGGAGCACCTGGATGGATCCGTCGAGAAGGGCCAAACGGAACTTCGGGGCTTTGTAGACGGAAAAGGTATTCGGAACCACGAAGGTGGCGTAATGGGGGCACCCGGGGATCTGGACGAAGATGGTGTTATATTTGCCAAGTTGGTTTTCGTCGTAGGCGGCGGCCGGAAGGAGGCGCGTTTTTTCGACTTTTGGATTCTTCAATCCCAGAGCCTTCTCCTGTTTCTTCGTGAAAATCGGCTTGACCCCCTCCTCGGCGATGCGGATGAGGTGGGGCCCGTCAGGAACCCCGAGAGAGGGATAGCAAACCTCGATCAGGTTATTGAAACGGATGTGGCTGATTCCTTTTTTGGTCTTGATGGTGACCGGGATGTCGTTATTGAGGACGACTTCGCGGGAGACGAGGCGGTTGCCATCGAGGTCCTCAAGGACAATGAGGTCGGTGGGGACATAGACGGTGAGGGCGTCCCCTTCGTGAAGAGGCGAAGGCGCCGTAACCCTGACGACGAGATGATCGTTGGTGTCTTTGAGCCTCAAATAAAGGCTATCGGAGTCGGTCTTGCGGATAATGAAATCAATCTGCCCTACGATGGCCAAAGCCTCGGGGCTTTTCTCCAATGAGACGTCTTTGACGGCAAAGGAAAGGTTGACGTCCTTCTTTTCCTGGCCCTCCGGCAACGCCCTTTTCAACAAGCGTTTGCGGTATTCCTCCGGAAAAACGAATTCCGTCGCCCCAAAGACCGCCTTCTCGGCGGAAAGGACGGCGGGGAAACGGTTCTCCCTCGAGACGCCCATGATGGAATTGGTGCTCTTTTCGTCGAAGAGATGGGCCTCTTCCATAAGGGGGCTGAGGTGAATGCGGTCTTTTTCGTGATGGATTTGTCCCTCCGTCTCCTTGATCACGATATCTTCGTTTTGGCCCTCTATTTTTGCATAGATGATCGTCTCGTCCCCTAGATGCTCGACCACCTCGACCGTCGCGGGAAGGCCCTCCTCGCTTAGGCAGATATGTTCTGGGCGGAGTCCTAGCAAAAGGTTTTTTCCGATGAAGGATTCGTTGGCAAGCTCTTTTTGCTTGAGGGCGGGGAAACGGACGCGGAGGGAATCGATGCCATTAAGGACCGCTTCGAGCGCCTCTCCCTTTTTCTCGATAACGCACTTAATGATGTTCATCTGAGGCGAACCAAGGAAAGTGGCGACGAAAAGGTTTGTGGGGTTTTCGTAGAGGTTCATCGGGGTGTCGACTTGTTGGATGTAGCCGTTCTTCATGACGACGATTCGGTCGCCCATCGTCATGGCTTCCGTCTGGTCGTGGGTAACGTAGATGAAAGTGGTGGCAAGTTTCTTGTGGAGCTTCGTTATTTCGCTTCGCATCTGAACGCGGAGTTTGGCATCGAGGTTGCTGAGCGGCTCATCGAGCAAGAAAACCTTCGGTTCGCGAACGATGGCGCGGCCGAGGGCCACCCGTTGGCGTTGGCCACCCGAGAGGGCTTTGGGCTTTCGGCTCAAGAGCTCGGTGATTTCAAGGATCGAGGCGGCTTCCTTTACCCGACGGTCGATTTCCTCGGGATCCTCTTTGCGGAGCTTAAGTCCAAAGGCCATGTTCTGATAAACCGTCATGTGGGGATACAAGGCGTAGGACTGAAAGACCATCGCGATGTCGCGGTCTTTGCTGTCGACCTCGTTGACGAGGACATCATCGATGTACAGTTCGCCGGCGGTAATGCCCTCGAGCCCGGCGATCATGCGAAGGGTCGTGGATTTGCCGCAACCGGAGGGGCCGACAAAGACGATGAATTCCTTGTCCTTGATGGTCAAATCGAAATCATTGACCGCCCGGACCCCTCCTTCATAGACTTTGTAAACGTGTTTCAGCGTGACTTGGGACATAATCAGTCCTCCTTTTTATGAAGGCCCTTCCCGACAAGTTCGGGGTGATGGGCCGCATTGATGTAGCGATCGTAGACGGCATGGGCGTAGAGCGTCCAAACCAATAAACCATAAGAATTGAGGAGAGCGAAGAGGCCGACTCCCACGTAGGAAGTGACGTCGTTAATCGCGAAAAGAATTATGAAGATGCCTGGGCTTAGAAGCGTCCAGGCGACGTTCAAAGGAAGTTTGACATGGGCGAAGATGAAGGAGTTCTTGAGGGTTGCCCCGAACGTGTTCTCGTAAAGGGCCTCCTGGCTTAAAGCGTAGTGGCTGAGCGAATTGACGATAAGGAACTGGTAGACCAAGAGGCCAATGCCGAATCCCGTCATGAGAGGATGGGATCCTTGGAAGAAGAGAAGGTAAACCGAGCCTAGGAGGGCGAGGGCGAAGGAGGCGCCATAGAGGAAGCCGATGGCGAGGCCGGCCTTCCAGTTTTTCCTAAATCCCATATAGAACGAGGAAACCCCGAGGGTTCCTTCAAGGAAGGCCAACTTTTTCGTGATTTCGGCAGCGCCGGTCAAACCGAGAAAAAGAACCATGAAGCAGGGGATGGCGGTGAGGCAACCGTAGAAGAGAAGGGCGAAGATTCCGCTTGGGGAAGCGCTTTGGGCCCGGAGGCTGCCGACCAAAAAGGAAAAGACGAAGTAGTCGATGAACAAGGGAAGGGCGAACAGGGTTTCGAGCAAGGAGGTGGCGATCAAGGCCCGGCTCTGATGGCGCACGAGATCCCAAAAAAGGGACCACCGATTGGCGGGCAATTCGTTAGGAGAGAAATCGGTTAGGCGTTCTTTTTTCATTGACCGTCCCCCTGCAAAAAATCAAAAGCCTGAAGGGCCAAATCATAGGTTGGGTTATCGTACAGCCCATAATTGCCAAGGTTTTTGCTCGTGGCGTTCAAGGAGAGGTAATAATCCTCATCGAGAAAGCCGATGGAGGAAGAGAGCCAAGAGGCCTCGCCCTTCGCTTTGACGCGGATTCCATAGACCCCGGCCTCGGTTTGGTAGTAGACGGGGTTCGCCTCTTTGGCGTGGGTCGCGACAAAATCTTCCGAAAAAGGCAAGAAAACATCTTCTGCGGCGATGCCGGAAAGGACGCTTTGGGGCAAAAGGAACAGATCGCTGCCGTTATAGCCGACCACCGAAAGCTTCTGGGAGAAAAGGCTGTCGGAAGGATTGCCTTGGGTGGTGGAGGCCTTCTTGAGGCCGGAGGGCGAGAGTTTTTCTTCGAGTCGGTTTGAGAAAGCGACGCTATCGAGGCTTTTCGAAGCCACGAAGACATTCAGTTTCTCATAGGAGGCCGGTTCGTGGACCACGGCGAAAAGGTAAGAGATGGTGACTCCGGCGAGGAGGGGCAACAGGAAATAAAGGGGCCACCCATAGCGGAAGGCTTTCTCAAAACGTTTCCTGGTGTCCTTATTCATGAAGCACCTCAATAGACAGGACGACGGAAGAGAAACTTTCGATGGCGATCGTCTCCCCCTTTTCCAAGGAAGGAAAATCGCCAAGGACGTAGAAGTCCCGCTCAAAGACCTTTCCGTTTTCCTCAAAGGTCCCCTTGAGAAGCCGAGCGCTCATGCCATCCTTCGTGAAAGAATCGTCCCCGGAGAGGCTTCCGAAAACGATGTTCTGCCGTTCCCTCAATCCTTTTTCGGCTGATTTATAGAAACGCTCATAGGCATGGTCTCGCGGATAGATGACCCCGAAATAGAGAAGCGTTCCCCATAGATAGAGGGTGCTAAGGGCGATAAGGATCCACATCACGACGAGGTAGTGGTCGCTAGAAAGGAAGAGGCCGAAGAGGAAGACGGCGAGAAACACGGTCGTGCCCATGGCGAAAAGAAGGAGTTCCCTTGCGAGGAGGGAATGGTAATGCGCCTCTTTTTCTTTCACCAAGAGCACTTCTTTCATCCTTATCCCATCCAGGCCTTAAGGGCTTTTTTGATTTCCATCCCCCAAAGGAGATAGCCATAGGAGGACATATGGAGGTTGTCGAGACGGAAATAGGCCAAATCGGCGACGCCGTTGTCCTTCAGGAGAACGGCTCCGGCATCAACCCCTTCGATCCAGTCTTTCCCCTCGATGAAGGCCTTCATGCCGGCGTTGACGGCTTTGATGGTGTCGTCATAGGAGAGGTAGTACCCTCCCAAGACGTTCACGTACACGTAGAAAATGTGGGCATCAGGCAATTTCGAATGCGTGTCGTTCATGAGCTTCGAGACATTCTGGACGGTCGAAGCGGCGTCAGCCCCTCCGGTAATGTCGTTGACGGCCACGTAATAGACCACGGCTTTGGGGCAATAAGGGACCACGAGCCGATCCAGCAGGTAGCCATCCCAATCGCTTGAGGTTGTGCCGCCAATGCCATGTTTATACGCCACAATGGGATCGAGGCAAGAGGCGTAGTCGTCCCAAAACTCGATAGAGGAGGAGCCAGCGAGCATGACGTGGTAGTTCTCCTTATTCGCCCCTTCGGTCTCGAAGGCTTTGGCTTTCGCCTCGTAGGTGGTGTTGCTCATTTGGAGATTGCCCGACAACTGCGCCACCCCAATAACGTCAGTCTCCGCCGCGCCGCCATTTAGGCTCGTGACGGTGATGGTTTTGGCTGTGGGGTCATAGACAGAGGAAGAAATGGTGGTTCCGCTCTTGATGGTGTAATTGAGAGCGAAGGCCACATCGGCGGGGCTGTTGGCCAGCCGGTTCAAGCCGCCTGACGTGAGATAGCAAACCCCGTAGGTCGGGGCGACGTTAAGGACTCCGTCGAGGCGGAAATTCTCGTTCATGGTGTCATCCACCGGGATGACGGGGTTAAATTTCGGTTCCGTATAATCTCCTTCTCCGCCAAGCTCCCAGCCAGCGAAGAGAAAAACGCTGGTGGTGGCGGTGTCGTTGCCAAAGTCCCACAAAGTGGAACAGGCGCTTTCGGTATACCAACCCGAAAAGACGTAGCCAGTTCTCGTCGGGCAGGTCTCCGGCGGCGTCAATTTGGCCGGGCAGACGATGCTCTGCTGGGCGAAGAGCAGCTCGTTGGTGTTTCCTTCGTAACCATCGATTGAAAAAGGGCTTTTCTTGTAGTTGAGGTAGTAATTGGCGGTGGCCTTCATGTCCCAAGAAGGGACGTCGCCCGTCGCAATCACGACGTTAGAAGCCGCGCTGGAGGTGGTATTGCCTCCGCATCCCGTGAGGACGAAGGCCGCCGCGACGAGGATGCCCGAGACGATAGTCCTTTTCATAGCGTTCCCTCCCGAAGAAGATTGGCCATGAACTCATCGAAGGAGCAAGTGGCCACGCCGATGAAATGGTCCGCCGCTCCGTAATAGAGATAAAGGGTTCCGTCTTTGACGACGTTGGCGGTCGGAAAGACGCAGCCATTGTAGTAGCCTTCCGTTTCGTAGGGAAGTGTCGGTTCAAGGAATGGCTTCTTCGTTTTGGCGAGGATTTTCCGCGGGTCCTTCAAATCGAGCAAGAAAGCCCCGACTCGGTAAGCCTTGTCTTTCGCGGACACGCCATGGTAGATCAGGACCCAGCCCTTCGCGGTTTTGATAGGCGGGCAAGAGGCCCCGACTTTAAAGCTTTCCCAATCTTCTTCCCCTTGGTAGAGGAGCTCAAGCGGCTCATCCCATTCCAATAAGTCATCCGAAGAGGTCAGCCAGATGGCGGGATTGGGGTTCGGATAGCCTTTTCCGCAGCGGTAGGAAGGGCGTGAGGTTCGGTAATATTTGCCATTGATCGCCTCTGGGAAGAGGACAACGTCGCGGTCATCGTCTTTGGCGTTGGTGATGCGGCCGAGCTTTTTCCAAGAACGGAGGTCCTTCGAAATGGCCAAATGGGTTTCGGTATTGTTGGATAGAAGGACGCTGGGGCCGCAAAGGGGCGCGAAGCCATAGTTCTTGTGGTCGGCCTTCCAGTATTGGCCCGGAGCGAAGACGCGGGAGGCGTAGGTCATGTAGAAATAGTCGCCGATCTTGACGATGCGCGGGTCTTCCGTTCCGCCGCCATCGGCTCCGCTCTTGTCAGGCGAGAGGACGGGTTCTTGGCTTTGGCGGGTAAAATGGATGCCGTCCTTTGAGGTGGCCAGACCAAGGTAAATGTAATGGGTCTCATCATTCCCGGCGGCCCGATAGATCATGTAGAACAGTTTTTCGTCCTCCTTGTAGAAAACGGCGGGATTGAGGACGCAGAGGCTCTCCCAAGAGTTCTGGGGGTTGGGCTTGAGGATGGGGTTTTCGGGATGTTTGGCGAATAGCATATTTGGTTGCTCCTTTCTTAGGCAATGGCGGTAGCCGTATCGGTGGTTCTCGAAATGGCGTTATCGAGTCTGAGGTTGTCCATATAGACAGCCGAGGAACTGTAGTCGCCGTTCACGATGCCAAACGAGATTTTGAACAGGTTCGTGATATTGTTGACGTTGACGTTGGCTCCGGCGGCCGAGACCCAGTCGGTGAATTCCCCAAAGCCGATGGCATAGTGGGTCCAGCTTGTGGATAGCTCGCTCTGCTCGATCGTTTTCCGAACTTGGATGACCGAAGTCCCCGAGAGGATGAAAAGGTTGATGTAGAGGGTTGCCTTGCCATCGCCTTTCAGATCGACGTTGAGGCCTTTGGGCTTCATCGTCGAAGCCACCGAGGCGTCAACGGTAGTGGGGATGACGTAACTGACGGAGGAGTAGCCTTTGTAATTCATTTTCAGCGAATGGCTCCCTCCGGCCGATGAGACGTCGTCCCCTAGCTCAAGATTGTTGCCCTCGTAGTCGTTCCCATAGCCCCAAGTGCCGAGGACCATGGCGGAAGAGGAATAGCCCTCCGCGTTCTCAATGGTGGCTTTGGTGTTGTCAGAAGCATCGGCCTTGATGGCCCTTTCTTTGGGGCTTTCGCTTTCGGAAGCGGTGGCGGCCGTGGTCAGGCAAAGATTGTCGACGTAGACCGGATTGGACATCATATAGGTCGGGTAAGCCGTTCCCTCGGATGTCTTGTAAACGTAGCTAAAAGCCAAGGTGACTTTGGCGATGCTCGTTGGCGTGAGGGCATCGGTGCCCGAGGCCACGGAGAAAGCGGCGAAGGGGATAAGGTATTCCGTCCAGACCTTGCTCACGGCGCTGATTTGGTAATAGTAAACCGCGCCCGAGGAAAGGGTCAATCCGATGGTGCAGACCGCCGAGACGCTCTCTAGATAAGAGAAGACGGAATTGTCGCTTTTGATGGATGCGTCCTTCAGCCAGATCGAGAAAGCGTTGGCTTCGGAGGAGGCGACGTTGACATCAAGGCTATAGGTGGCCGCGGCCATATCCGCCTTATAAGCCATTTGCCCGCAAAGTTTGTTCCCGGAGCCAATGGCTTTAAGACTGTCGAGCGCGATGAACTCGTCCTTGTTGTTGTTCGAGAGGTCCCACTGGTAGAAAGGCTGGGCGGCCGTGGCGTAGGAGTCGAAGTTTTCGATGAGGCCGTCCTCTCCCACCTCGCGAGCTCCGCAATCAATGCTCGCGACCCCGCTGCGTGAGACGATGGAAACATCTTTGTAAGAAAGGGTGCCGGTCCCGAACGTATTCGTGAGGCCGAATTGAAGTTGGAGGATGAAGGAAAATTCCCGTCTTCCGTTCCCGCCTAAATAAGTGGCCCCAAAAGCTTCGAAAGGAATGTAGATATCTGTGTAATCGGTGGTGGAAAGAGTCGAAAAACTCTGGAGGTAATACCAATAATCGCCATCTTCTTCCTGAAGGCGGAAGGAAAGGTTGCCGGCGCTCGCGCCGGTGTACATGGCCTTAAGGTGAACCATGTCCCCGGTGTCAAAGAACCGATTGACGTAAATCTTGGCAAACCCATAGCCTTTGGAAGCCATGCCGACCGCGTTAAGCCCGTTGGCGGCTTGATCGTAATGGAGAGTATAGGTCGAGCCGTCTTCCGAAATGTCGGTTCCGAAATTGTAGTCGTTCTCCCATTTCCATAGGCTGGTGTCGTAGTCCTTGAAATTGAGGTTCTTGATGAATAGGGAAGAGTAGTTGGCTTTTTTGATGGCGGATATTTGGCTGACGAGGCAAACCCCGTCGCCCCAGGTCTGTTCAAAAACGATTTCGAGGTATTTGATGTGGAAATAGTCGAAAACGTGGTTGTTGACGGTGACCAGTTGGGTGTCCTGGGTGAATTCGCTGAAGGGCATGATGCATATCTGCTTGGAGTTGTTGGCTAGTTGGATCTTGTGGCGCCAGAACTCCCCATCGTTGTCCCGAAGGCGAATATAGGCCGTGGCGTCTTGGCCCGAGTAGAAGAAGCGGAGATACAGGGCATCGGTTCCGTAGGTGTCGAGTTCCACCGTCTTGGTGGCGACGATCCAGCCGATGGCTTTCGTCTGTTCCATCGTGAATTGGAGGCAGACGCTTTCTTGGCCGTTCCCAAAAAAGTTGCTGTTGTTGATCGAAACGTCGACGGGAGCCCCCGCTTCGTGGATGGACCAATCGGTAGCTTCGCCGATGGGGAAACTCACTTCGTCGAGATCAATGCTTTTTAGAAAGAAAGAGAGAACGTTATTGCATAAGGTCGTCTTCGATCCGCAGTGGGCGGTAACCCTCCAATAATAGTTCACGTTCTTCTGATTGAGGGCGGCCGAAATGCTATATTGCGTCGAACCGATGTAATCGTGTTTGTAATAGACATAGGCGTCATTGTTGGTGATGAAAGTCTCCGAGGAGGCGATCTCGAGGGTGTAATACGTCGCTTTGTCCGATGCCGTCCATTCGAAAGACGGAACTTCGGTCAGGGAAGCTCCGGCCGAAGGGGAAACGAGAGAGAATAGCCCGGGAGTGCCATTGTCGACCGATTGGCTGAAGGAATTCTCCTCGGCTTGATAGGAAGAGGAAGGGGTTCCCCCGCAGGCGGCGAGGGTCAGGCATAGAAGGGCGGCGGAAGCGAAGCCTAGGATTTTTTTCATAATCACAACGCCTCCGTGGACACCACGACCATGACGTTGGCCGGAATGGTGAGGCTGAGCCATTTGTTCAGCGAGCCATCGACGATTTGGTTCGGGACGATGAAACCGTCCGCGCCCAAGCGGATAAGGCCTTCCCCGAAAGTGTAGACATAAAGTTTGTCGGCCCCGGCGATCGTGGGGGCAAAAGCCAATTTCTTTGTGACCGACGCGGTGCTTCGGTTGACCATCACGTAACCGCCGCGGGTCAGCTTGTCGTCGGAAACGGCCAGGCAGCGGAAGGTCGGGTCGATGTTGCGGTCGTTGACCTTAGAGCCGTAAATCCTTGAGCCCGGGGCCATGAGATGCGTCAGAAGGCAGGAGGAATGGAACCACGGCCGCAGTTCCTGATCGTAAGCTTGGTCGCTGGCCAAAGAGGAGAACATGCCCCATTTCTTCGGAACCGCGGTGCCTCCGGTGTACATGAAATTCATCCCGTCATCGAAATCCCAATACGTCACGGAGTTGATGCCCGCCAACGCGCTTTGAATCGTGAAATCGGCCATTCGGACCCCGTAGGAGACGGTCTTGATGAGGGAATTCCCGTCGGTGGCGTTGTTCTTTCCGTCGAGCAAGCCGCTCTCCCAAATGTCGAGAGGCCGCGTTGAGCCATAGCCAGAGTCGATTTTACTGACCTCTTCGTTAAGCTGATTCATGTATTCGAGGGCGTAGCCGCCGTCGATGTAATAGTTCGAAAGGTAGAAATGGGCCCCGTAGTCGGCCACGGAGGTCGGGATGTTGCTCGCGATGCCCTTCCAATACTCCGTCGTGCCGTCAAAGCCCGTGGTGTCCCCGCCGACGATGCCGATGTTATCTAGACCTTTGGCATCGAAGGCCGCGCGAACGTTTTTCACCCCTTGCATCCACTTGGCGAAGGAGTTGTTGTAGTTTTTGCTTGAGCCTTTGACCCCGAGGTAGTTCGGCTCATTGCCGTTGACGAACCACCTGATGCAGGTAAAGCCTTGCTTGCGGACGAGGTAATCCATCATGAAAGCCGAGATCTTGGCCCACCGGGGATCGCTCGTGCAATCGTCCATCATGTTCCAGACGTCGTCGCTAAGGGAGCCCACGACGTTCCAGGAGCCCAAGGCCACTTGAATATTGTGTTGTTGGCAATAGCCCAACAGGAGGGCAAGGTTGTTGCCCCATTGGTTTGAGAAGTTGTAATCCCAGGTGTCATTGGTTTTGTCGCCGTCGCCTTTGTCGTCGAAATTCTGGACGAAATAATCATAGTTGAGCATCAGCCTGATTCGGGCTGGCGAAAGCTTCTTGATGTTCGCGTAGATGCGTCTCCATGAAGAGCCGTCGAGTTTGTCGGTGTCCTCGTAGACGCCCCACTCGACCCCAAGGCCGCCATAGGATTTTTGGACGAGATCGCTTTCGGAGAAGACGATATCGGTCGTCGAGGGGGTGACGCTGGAAGCGCCACAGCTAGCCAGCAAAGAGGACATAATGAGGGACCCGATCGTTAAAAGAGCTTTTTTCTTCATTGTTCATACCCCAGTTTCTTATTGATTTCGGAAAGGACTCCCGGCCATTGCCCCGTTGTGACGGAACTGAGATAGGCCGCTTTGGTGTCCTTCCCGTAGCAATACTTGATGACTCCGTCGTTGGCCGCTTTCAAAAGCGTTCCCTCATAATTGTCTTTCAGATCGGTTGAAAGCCACATCACCTCCGCCTTTTCCTTCACGACCCTCAAGGCATTACTCGTTTCCGCTTGGTTCATCTCGTTTTCCCACGAGGAGACGATCCCGTAGGCCGTGAGGTCGGTCATCGGGTCATCGGAAGCGTAATCGTTGCCCAAAGTGGCCAAATAGCGGAGGTATTTGGCCCCATTGGTCTTCGTGATGTATTTTCCGGTGTCCTCGTCTTTGGGCCAGCCGTTTTCGGTCAGGGTGACGCCACCCGCTCCGTCGAGGGTGTAGTCGTAGCCCTCGAGGCCATAAACCGCCAGGCGAGTTCCCTCTTCCCCTAAGAGCCAATCGAGCATGTCGAGGACCTTCTTCATCTTCTTGTCGCTGATGTCGTGGTTGAAGAGCGTCATCGAGAACCAGTTGTCGGTCCCTTCGAGAGCGAATTTGCCGTCCGGTCCCTTGACCTTCATGATGGCCGACGCCCCATCGACATCGAAGTTCCTGTCGTTGCTGTTGGAGGTCGCTAGAGCCTCCCGGATGTCATTGAGGTTGGTCAACGAGAGATTCTCGTAGAAGACGCCGCATTTGTTGCTGCAGTAAGCTTTGCGGGCCCCGCCTTCGGTCGCGGTGTATTGGTCGTAGCCATAGACTTTGCTGGAAACGTAATTCTTGGCCAAATCCATGCCTTCCACGTATTCGTCAGTGGCAAAATTGCCGACGTATTTCCTGGCGTTCTCGTCGAAAGCGAAACAATGGGGAACCTGTTTATAGAAATTCGTCAAGGAGGGGAAACCCCACTCGACGTCCGCCAAAGCGTAGGTATCGGAGTTGCCGGTCGGGTTCAGATGGGTGTTGAAGACGCTGATGAGGTTGGTGAATTGACTCCAGGTGTAGACGTCGTTTTCCTGGAAGACGCCCCATTCTTTGGCCCAATCCCGGCGATAGACGTAAGTAAACGGCGAATAGTCGATGGCGGGTTTGGCGACGTTCTTGGCGATGGGTAAGCCATAAAGATGCCCGTCAATCTTGAGCGAATCGATGGAGCTGGTATTGTTCACGAGGCTCTGGAGGTTGGGCCAGGGGGAGAGGTCGTCAGGAAGGGCTTTGGTGACTTGGCCCTCCGCCCAGAATTTGTACGAATTGGCAAAATTGAACTGGGTGACGTTGAACTGAAAGACATCGGTGAGGTTGTTGGCGTTGACGGCGGCCGAGACCTGAGCCGTCCAATCGTTATAGGAATAGGTGGATGGGGTCACGGCGACGGCGAATTTGTCCTGGACCGCGTCGGTATAGACATCCCCGCCGCCCCAACTTTCGAAATAGAGGTTGCGGAGGGAGATTTTCAGTTTCCCATCGGCGGTGTACTCATCGTTCCCGCTATCCGAGGGATCGTTTCCGCACCCCGAAATTAGTGAGAGGGCCCCAAAGGCCATGAGGGCGAGCGGCAGGATTTTCTTCAAAGGATTCATAATGATACCTCCTATCCTTTTATGGCACCGACAACGATGCCTTTGACGAAGAAACGTTGGAGAAACGGATAAAAGCACATCATGGGCACGATCGTGAAAAAGATTGAAGCCATAATGAGGTTTTCAGAGTAGGTCGTTGAAGAGGGGCTTTCGGTCGAAGAGGAGATCGTGGCGATCATCTCGCGCAGGACTAGTTGAAGCGGCTTAAGGGAGCCGTTCTCGATGAAAAGCATGCCGTTGTACCAGGAATTCCAGTTGCCGACGGCGAAGAAAAGCCCCACGGTGGCAAGCATCGGCAAGGAGAGCGGAAGATAGACCTTGAGGAAGATCTGGATGTCGTTGGCCCCGTCGATTTTGGCGCTTTCCTCGAGCTCCCGTGGCAGAGAAGCGAAGTAATTGCGCATCAAAAGCATGTTGAAGGTGTCGATGGCGCCCGGGATGATCATGACCCAAATGGTGTTGTAAAGGCCGAGGCTTTTGATCAGAAAGTAGTAGGGTACGAGGCCCCCGCCGAAGAACATGGTGACAAGGATCATGTTCATCACGAAATTCTTGCCAAACCATTTGTCGCGGGACATGGCATAACCGGTGATGACCGTGAAGAAAAGCTGGTAGGCGGTCCCAAAGACAAGAAGGATCATCGTGATGCCAAGCCCGTTCCACATGGCTTTGGAAGTGAAGACCGCTTCGTAGGCTTCGAAGGTGATGTCCTTCGGCCACAGCAGCAAGTCGGAACCCATGTAGGCCGTTTCGGAGGAAATGGAGACGACGAAAGCGTTGTAGAAAGGGAAAACGACGGCTAGAACATAAAGGAAGAGGATGATGAAAATGACCACGTCGGGCCATCCGAAACGATGGTTATTGGCGGTGCCTCTGGCCCGGAGGGGCAGCCGTTCGATCTTGGGGAAATCGTTTTTTCTCATAAGATGCCCCTTTCGCCACAGAGTTTGGCTATGCGATCGACCGCGATGACGAGAACGAAGGAAACGACCGATTTAAAGAGGCCGATGGCGGTCCCGACCCCAGGATTGACGAGATTCGTGAAGGTTTGGCGATAAATGTAGGTGTCGAGAATGTCGACTTGTTCGTAGACCAAAGGATTGTAGAGGTTGAAGATTTGGTCAAAGCCGGCGCTCAGGATGCCTCCAACCGAGAGAATCAATAAGAGCACGGCGGTGGGCTTGATCCCCGGAAGGGTGATATGCCACACTTTTTGCATCCTGGTAGCCCCGTCGATGTCGGCGGCCTCATAAAGTTCTGGCGAGATGCCGGCCATCGTCGCCAAGTAAATGATGGAACTCCAGCCCGCCTCCTTCCAAATGTCGCTCACGAAGACGAGGCCAAGAAAGAAGTTACCGTCGGCCAAAAAGGAAACGCGGTTTCCGCCACAGGCTTGGATGATGTCATCGATGACGCCGGTTCGAGAAAATAAGGAAGCGATAAAACCGGCAATGACGACCCAAGAGAGGAAGTGGGGGAAAGTGACGATGATCTGAGACGCCTTCTTAAAGCTGCGCATCCGCAGTTCGTTGATCAGGAGAGCGACCACGATGGCCGCGACCCAGCCGATGAGGATCTTCCCTATCCCGATTAGGATGGTATTGCGGATGACGTTAAGGAATTCGGGGTCGTTGTTGAAAATGACCGAGAAGTTCTTCCATCCCACGAAATGCTCTGTGAGGCTCCCCCAGATCCCAAGCTTGGGGTAGTACTTGGTGAAGGCGATGAGGATCCCGTACATCGGGATGTAGCAAAAGATGAAATAGAAAACCACCGCGGGGATGATCATGAGGATCAAAAACCGCGACTGGGCTATCCGCTTTCCGACGTGGTGCCATTTGCTTTGGCGGCGATAGATGAGGGTGTTTTCCATTTCTTTTCCTTTATCGACTCACCGAGCGTGTTTCTTGATGTATTCAACCAAAACGTCCACCGTCGAGAAGCAAAGGGCGGTGTAGGTGTCGGCGGCGCCATAGTAAATGGCCATCCGTCCCGTCTTTTGATCCACGAGGGCGGAGGTCGGGAAGCAGACGTTCGGCACGAAGCCGCTGACCTCATAGGGCTCCTCGGGGGTCAGGAAGAAGTCGGCCGAACGGTAAAGGACTTTCGAGGGGTCGTTGAGGTCGAGGAGCGCCCCTCCGAAAGAATAGACGAAACCATTGCAGGTGTTGGTCACGCCATGAAAGAGGAGAAGCCAGCCTTCCGAGGTTTCGATGGGGTTCGGGCCGGCGCCGATTTTCGTGAGGTTCCACCATTCCCAGCCCCGTTCCATCACATGGGCGCAGTCTCCCCAGTAACGAAGGTCGGGCGAGCGGGAGAGGAAGATATCGCCAAAGGCGGTATGGCCCGAATCGCTGGGGCGGGAAAGCATGACGAATTCCCCGTTGATCTTCCGGGGGAAGAGAACCCCGTTGCGGTTGAAAGGCAGATAGGGGTGGTTATATTTGACGAAGGTTCGGAAATCGGTGGTTTTCGCGATGGCCAAGGCTGGGCCAAAGAAGTCGTCGCACCAAGTGACATAATAGGTTTCCTCGATTTTCACCAAACGGGGATCGTACTGGTAATGGCTCGAGGCCTCTTGCCCCTTCTCGTCAACGAAGGCGATTGGCTGGTTCTCGAGGGTGATATGAAGACCATCCTCGGAGCGTCCGACGAACAAATGGGGAATGCCCGTTCGGTCCTCGGCTCGGAAGACCCCGACAAAACCCTTGCCAAACGGGACGAGGGCCGAGTTGAAGACGCGGCTTAAGGGACCTTGGGGATTTCGCCCGATAATGGGGTTACGGGAATAACGCCACACGGGTGCTCCCGATCCCTCGGGCCGATCTTCCCAAGGAAGGTTAGGAATGTTCTTTTCGTTTTTGACCATGGATTTTGGCCTCCTAAGCGATTTTTTTGAGCGATGCGCGCGGAATGAACGGGCAATGAATGACGATTTGCGAATATTGAAGTTGTTTCTCCGAGAACATCCCCACGAGGTAATTGGCCACTTCCTTGCCAAGCTCTTCCCGCGGGACGTTGAAGGTGCTGAGGGGCGGATTGGCGATAGACCCCTCCTTGATGTTGTCGAAGCCGATGACCGAGAGGTCGTTAGGGATCCTTTTGTTCATGGAATAGGCGACTTTATAAGCGTTGAGGGCAATGATGTCGTTAGCGCACACCAGACCCGTGATGGGATGCTCTCCGAGAGCTTTTCGGAGGGCGGCGTCATCCGCGTAGTTGAGGGCGGTATTGTCGAAATTGACCGAATATCCCTCGACCCCCGACTCCTTGTAGTTGTCAACGGCAGCCAAGAAGCCTTCATGGCGTTCCCGAAAGGAAGTCGAGTGGGCGTCCGAGCCGTAAAAGGCGAGGGTTTTGTGTCCGTTTTTTATCAATTCCTCCGTGGCTTGGTACATGGAGTCGTAATTGGAGAACTTCACCTTGGTCACGGTATCGCTATGGAACCACTTGGGATCGACTTCCACGACCGGTTTCCCGATATTCTTGAGATGGTCGTTGATGACCGAGGGGTTGGAATGGATGACGATGAAGGCGTTCGATTTGGTGTCGGTTAGTTTTTTCAGGGCTTCTTCGTCGATTTTATTCTCCTCATAGACGAAGTACTCAAGGACGACGGAGAAACGGTCCAAGGTGGCCGAGATGGCTTTGATGATGGGCTGCCAGTAGTCTTCCTTAAGCATGATTCTCAGGGAAATGACGAGAAGGACGCGACTGATGGTCTCCGGACGGCTGCGAAGGCGGGTGTTATCGTAGCCCATTTCGGCGGCCTTTTGGATGATCTGGCTCCGCGTTTCGTCCCCGACGTTGTATTTTCCTCCCAAAGCGCGGGAGACCAGACCTTTGGTCACCCCGCATTCCCGGGCAATGTCTTCCAAACGAACCTTATTTGCCATGTGTTCTCCTTTTCTTGTAAACAATACATCATCGAAGTGAACAAGAGGATTTTGTTTACTTTTTGGGGTAGAAAGTAGGGGCGGCAGGAAAGGATGCTGCCGCCCCTGGTCGGATCACCAAACGAAGACGCTGTCGATGTAGAGGGATCCCGCGGCGGAGGCTAAGCCCGTCCCGGTAGAGTTGAAATAGATGGAGAAGCCATAGACGTCGTGGGCCGTGAAGGTCCCGCTGAAGGTCGTCCAATCCGCGCCCGCGGCGATCGTGAAGCCGAGGTTGGCGGTGGTCCGCTGGGTGGCGTCGTTAGAGGTGTTGACGTAGTAGAGGCCGCCGCTAATCGAATAGGCGGCCGCGCTCTTCAAACGAATCGAAATGTTGCTAACGTTGCCAAAGGAAGCGACATTCGCGAAGCGATAGCGGTATTTTCCGTTGTAGTTGGCGGCGGTGACGTCGGCCTTTAATTGCAGGGAAGCGAAGCCGCTATCCATTTGATCGGTGCTTACTTCAAGATAACCAGATTTGTCCGCGACGGAAGTAAAGGCATCGGTTTCCTCAGCGATGAAAAGGGACTGTAGAGCCGCGCTGGTGGTGTTTTCGTAGCCAGCCAACCGGGTTTTTCCCGCGATCTGAGTTTCCAGGAAGAGATCGGCGACATAAGCGGCAAGGGTTCCGGTGGCGGAAGCGTACTTGATGGCGGTCTTATCGCTAGAGACGACGCCGACATAATTGAGGTCTGACCCGCAATCGATCGTGATGTTGTGGGAAGCGTCGATGGAGTAGGTTCCGGCCAGGTTGTGGGGGGTTCCGCCAGCATCGGTGGCCACAACGGCCACAGTTGAATCATGGCCAAATGTCGCGATGACGCTCGGTAAGGCCGAGGTCGCGCCTTTCATCACGGTTCCGGTCGTGATGGGCGAAGGATCGACGTAAGTGGCCCAAGGGTTTGCGCCAGTGTAAAGTTCGATATCGTCGATTTCCGGATAGACGACGGGCGAAGCTCCCGAGAAGAGGAAACCAAAGCCATAGTAATCTTTCGTGGCGGAAAGGTCGATGGTATATTGGGTCCAACCGCTGTTGGCCGGGACGGTCAGGTTGATTAATGACAGCCAATAGAGAGCGTTATTGGAATCAAAGAGCTGAACCTTGAGGGCGACATCGGCGGTTGTGCCTTTGGCCCAGAAGGACAGTTTGTCGGCATGCGGTAAGGGGAGGGCAGTCTTGCCCGCCATGGCCGCGGTGGTAAAGCGCATGGAATTCGTGCTGCGCTTAAAGGCAGCGCACTTTGTTCCGGAGTGGCCTTCGGTGGTGATGAGATTGAGGTAATCGGTGCTACCCATCATTTGCCAGTTTTTGTCGCCGAGGACCGAGTTGCCGGATCCGCTTCCGGTGTAGTATTCGCCATAGTAAGAGGCTCTTAAGCCGGTAACTTGGGTGGGATCGGTGACGCCGGAAGCGCCGGTGTCAAGGCCTTTGCCAGTCTCGGTGTAGCCCTCGAAGGTATCGATGACGGTGACGCGATTGAAATTGACTTGCTGGAGATAAGGAGCCCAGCTTCCGGTAGCTTCTTTGAAAGCGAGGGCGCGGCCCTTGTCGGAAACCGTGGCGCTGAAGGTCAAAGTGGCCCCATCGTCCGGCGAGGATTTGAAGGTGGCGACGTTGCCACTAACGCTCACCGTGGCTTGGCCGGCAAGATTGCTGGCGAGGTTCGCCGAGGAGAAAGTGACAAGGTTCGTGGCCAGGTCATCGCGCACTACTTTGAAGATGGTTCCGGATGAGTTGGCGCCGGTATAGGTTCCCGCGATGGAGATCGTTTGGTCATCGGAGAGGGTCGTTCCCGCTTCGCCGGCGACGAAGGTGATGTTTTTCACGCTAAGGGAGGTATACGCATAACCCCCGTCAGCGACTGTCTTAAAGACTAAACTGGCTTTTGAGAAGGTATGAACGACCGCGGCGGCGTTATTAAACCCTTGAGAAGCGGCATATTGGGCCAAATTGACGGCGGTGCCATTCAGTTTCCAGCCCGAATCGGCGAGGGGAATGGTGATGGCGTGCCAGTTGTTATTGAGAACGCCGATGGAGTAAGAGGCATAGCCTTGATCGTTTTCCAACTGGAGGACGAAAGTCGACTTGTTATCGCCTCTAGCCATTATGCTGATTCCGTAGAAAGCGTCAGGACAACTGACGTCTTTGGTGAACTTGTAAGCATTGGAAAGCTGCTGGATCTGGAAGATTGCGGCGTCTTCGGTTTCCTCAACGTCGGATTTGCCAACGCTGATGGAGGCGTGAGCCCCGGCGTCTTCCCAGCCATTCGTGAGATAGGTCTTTTTGGCGACGTCATCGGCATAATCGGTTGTGGCATCCATGATGACTTGGTTAGCCCCGGCGTCTTTGACGGCCCAGATGTATTTGGCCACATCATCGCCGACGTAATTGATATTGTTAGCCTCGTCGTAACCTTTCGAGGCCACGATGCCGACTTTCCCGCTTTCGGTGGCGGTGTAACTGGTCCCTGAGACGTCGGCCCAGATCGAAATGTTGCCATCAACGGCAAAGCCAGCTTGGACCTTCGCGCCTTGGGCGCTCGCCCAACTGACCGTCAATCCCGAAGAGGACAGATCGCCTAAGGCCACGGCTTTTGTTTCGTAGTTCCAAGTGGCCTCATCGCTATCGAGGAAATTCTTCCCGTCTCCGACCGCTTTTACTTTGACGACGTAGGTCGCCACGGCATCGCTGAAGGCATATTCCGTGGCCGCGGCATAGGCTCCGTCATTGACTTTGACGGCATAGCTGGCGGCATTGGAAATCCCTTCCCAAATGAGCCCTGTCTTGGCGGTGTTAAGCGTCAAAAGCGGGGTTCCCAACTTCAGGGGTTCGGGTTCCTGCGAAGACGATGAGGACGATGAGGATGAAGACGCCGAAGATGAGGAAGAGGATGAAGAGGCGGAACTCGACGTATCCGTTGAGGATGAGGTCTTAGAAGATGAGGTTGATCCTGACGATGCAACCGGCAGTGATGTGGAGGGGCCGCAGCCGGTCAGAGCGAGAATCGCCCCAAGGGCCACGACTAGATAGACCTTGCTTTTCATTGATTAGGCCTTTCTGCGCTTTTCGCGCGTCGCGTTTAGAGGCAAAGGACCAAATGGGCACGAAAAACCGATTCCCATGAATCCCTTTGTCTCCTTACGCCATTATTATGGCCAAGGGAAGCGCTTTCACAATCCTTATTTAGTAAACAAACCAAAAAGTAAGTAAACATTGAATAAAGTTTACAAAAACTGGATTTCAAAAGAGGTTTTCTTCAGCGATTATCGGATTATTTGGCAGCCAACTTGTTTTAGCGACGCGAAAAGCGGAAACTCGATCTTTTAAATTCCCGGTTGTCCAAAAAAACAAGATTTTGAAAAAATGCCCAAACGAAGTTGGGCAAGCGAAAAGCGTTTCTGCCAAACGAGAAAGAGGCTTATCATTGGTGCCATGAAAACGAAACGAACGTCGCTCGCTCTTGGGCTCGCGGCCCTTCTGGCGGTCTCTTGCTCGGCTTCTTCTGGCCCCCTTTCCGACCCTTACCGTCTGAAAATGGATTTTCATGATGGCTTTACGATTCTGTGGCTAACCGACATCCATTGGGGATGGACCGAAGACAATCCCGATTATGAGAAGGAGAGGCTCCATCTTTCAGGGATGATCGAGGAGGCCAAAAAGAATCAGTCCCCCGATCTTCTCGTCCTGACCGGCGACTCCTTCCGAACCGCCACCCAATTGCAGGTTAACGAGTTGCTCGACATCATAGACTCGTTCGATATTCCCTGGGCTTTCACCTATGGGAACCATGACACGGAGAGCTTTTCGGCTTATCAGTATTACATCAACGATCAGATCGTCAAACGGAAAAACCAGGTTTTCGTCGATGTCAAAAACGACGGACTGACGGGTCTGGCGAATTACTATATCGATCTCGTCTCTGAGGAGAAGGCGATCTACCGCCTTTATATCATCGACAGCAATTCCTACGGCGGAACGGGTTATGACGTGATCCACCAAGACCAATTGGACCATCTTCAAAGTATTTACCGAACGGCTGGAGACAACGCCCCTGGCCTGGCTTTCTTCCACATCCCCCTCACGGAATTCTCTTCCGCCTATCAGGGTTACCAACTGGGGATGTTCCAAGGGCGGGGCAGCAATGGCGAAGCGGTCTCTTCGCCCTACACCAACAACGGGGCTTACGACGTTTTCAAGAGCATTAACGTGAAGGCTTGTTTCTGCGGCCACGACCACAAGAACTTTAGCGATGTTTACTACAAAAACGAAATGATCCTCTCCTTTGGGGCCAAAGCGACGGATCTGGACTATCATACCGAAGGCCTATACGGCTATAAGATCATCACGTTGCCGCAGAATCCCGCATCCTTTTCCTTAGGGAACATCCAAATGCATTATTTCTTGTATCAGTAAGGTAAAAACGGTTTCGCTCTCTTCAGCTTCTTTGTTCAGTCCAAAAAATATTTGTTGGGCAACCCGCTTTGGGCGAAAGGCCTACGCTCTCATTCGGGTCTTTGGGATGATTCGGTCAATTTTCCAACATTGCAGGGTTTTAAAAACCACCTTCATAAAATTTCCGGATAATTCGGAAACAGGTCATTCGGTTTTTTCCTTATATTGGCATCGTTATCTTCGTGGAGCGGTGGAGACCAACCGTTTCAGATGTCCAAGTGCCTGTTTCCCAAATGGGGCCGAAAGTTCTCCTTCGCCTGGAACGGAGAAGGAAGCGTCTACGAAAGCGCCTTCGGGACGATTGGCATGGTCTCGGCCATGCCTCTCGTGGTGATCCAACTGCTCGGGGCCTACGCCGAGATCAAGCGCAGCGTCGTCTACAAGCGCCTCCGCCAGGCCTTCGTCGAGGACAACGACTGCCAGGTCATCCACCTAAGCGAAGAGTAGATTTACGGTTTCGGTAGCAATTTTCGTTTCTTCTATCCTAGGATTACCAATACTTCTTCAAACCTTTTGTCAGGACTTTAGGGGGGGCGATGGGACGGAAATACTCGCCCTCATGGCGAAGGTCATGAGTTTAACGAGAATTGGTTTAGGCCGCTCAAAAAATATGACAAACTATAACCAGTTTTTACAAAAAGAAAGTTGCCCCGCAGCAATGAAAAGGTGGAGCACCAGGCGAACTGCTCAAGCAAAACCGTTATAAACTATCCGTTTTTTTGCGATTCAATATTTGCTATTTCGTTTTGAATGCTTTTCAAAACAACATCCAGATTTTTATGAGAATTCGCATCACTGATCAAAGCCTCTTGAAGCCGCTCTTTAGCAGTATAAAGATAAGTAGACTCACCATATCGTTTGCTAAGAACCAGCGCATACAAAGCATATGTCCTGGCATGAATGTCTTTTCGCAAGTCTTTCTTGTAACAGGAATCCAATATTTCCATTGAATCTCGTAGAATTGGCATTACTTCTTTAACATCCTTATCTTTTACCTCAGAGTTGCTTTCAAACTGAATCATTGCATAAGCGTTCTCAATACTAAAATTGTGTTTGTTCAATTGCCTTGCTTTCTCAATTAGTCGAAAAGCTTGGTCAAATTTTCTGCAAGCCCTGCAATAAAGGGCCCATTGTTGAAGAACGTAACTTTCCTCTTTAAAAGCGTATTTCTCATAAATAAAGTTGTACAAATCATCAGCCTGGTCGGAAAATATTTCGTAGAAACGCTTTCCGTCGAAGGCAAAACGACAAAAAGTATCGGCAAAAGGAATGCAATACGGGTTTACATCGGAGATGAACTTGCGCAGTATCCTTCCATATTCATCTTTGAATTTTTGTGAGACGATAATGATAAAAGCGTTGGCCAGGAAATGCGATCGCAAAACGTAATAATCTTGCGTATTGTTGATACTAACAAGAAACGAATCCGCTTTCACCACATAATTGCTTAATTTATTTATGCAAGAGCAAACCTTCTCATATGATCCAAAATAAGAGATTAAGACATCCATTGATACGATTGATTTGTTAATAGTCATGTAAGCGGCGATAACCAGAAGATCAAAAACATCTTTATCGTTGTTAGATTGGATTTTTTCCAAAAGATTAATAATGAATTTTCTCGATGCGAAACCATATACGTACGCATCTAGAGCGTCAAGCATACATGTTTTTGAATTTGTGGAAAGATAAGACTTTCCGTTGAAAAGCTTTTGCGGTATTTTCTCTTTCAACTTGGAGAGGTCATTTGAGGAAAGGTCACTTATGTCGACCATATCGAACGGCGAACTTAAAAGGTGGCGGCCAGTTTCAAAAGAATAGTTCTCCGAGAGACCGATGACAACTGAATCTCGTAATTGCCCCAACAACACATTGAAGGCGGCCGCATTATTCATACAATCATCGACAATAATAATGTTTTCTTTTTTCGCGTTTTTAGCAATAAAAAGAGCCTCTTCGCTAGAAGAAAGATATGGAATGAAAAATGCTCTATCTTCAAAGAACCTCGTTAATTGCATTCCCAAAACAGTTTTTCCGCTTCCTTGCAATCCAACTGCCAAAAGATGTTTTTTCGAATCGTTTACTATCTCCGTAATAATCCGGTTGAAATATGAACTTTGAAAAGGATAATCAGATAGAATGGCATGCCAAGAAGTGGCGCCGATTTTGAAAAAATCGTCACTAGTGGTATGTAATATGGATGACATTTCAGGTACGCAATAACGACGCAAATTATCATTTTTTTGAACGGAAGAGTAGCTTAGTTTGCCATCCGAATAGAGCTGACCCAACCAAAACAAAAACGATTCCACGTCACCAACGATCACATGACAACCAATTTTTTGGTAATAGTTTATGCCTTTGTCATCTGAAGAGAGAAGCAGAACCCAAATTCGAGAAAAATCCCCCGCTGAAGAAATAATCGATTGGTAAACGGCCGAATCTTGAAACGAGTAACCGATGAATACTGTTGGGAAATTAAGAAGAGCCGATTTCAACAAATCAAAATAAAAACTATTTGTTTGATCGGCCTCGACCACCTCATGCCTTCCAAACTTGATTTGAGAAAATCGTTTTGTTACATCGCCGTGAATTGGAATGTAATCGATCGAAGATTCACAAGGAACGGCCTTTCCGCTTTCCAAAACATCCCGAATAAAGAAGGAGTTTGAATCAGAGACAACTAAACGAAAAATGTTGTCGATGTTCGTGGTCGCAAAAGTTTTGAGTTTTATTCGGAGAATGTTGGAATAAAGAGGATTGTAGTTTTTTACGGTGAACCTGTCCTTCATGAAGCCTTTTACTTGGTCTTCGCCATATTCTCTTGTTAGCAATTCTGAAAGGTCTGGTAAATCATATCCAAAAGAATTTTCAAAACCAAACTTATTGCATAATTCCACTGCAAAAGTCGACCCAAGCGGAAGGCAACAACCATCTGGCGAAGGGAGAACGGAAAAGCCGGCACCAGCAAAAATATTTATGCCCGTTCTCAAAGATTGGATAAGAGAACCTTCGTCTCCATTAAAAATCAACTTCATTTTTTTAATTATTCGACAAACGACTTACGTTTTCAACATTTTTTCTATGCAAGACGCGTTTGAAAAAAATCGCCAGACATCTTTGACGGGCGGGAGAGCTCGGCCCAAAACTAACGTCCAAAGGAAAACGGTTGCTTATGTATAAACAAAAAACTCAACTCAATTTAGGAAAGTGTAAAAAAATAAAACCCTCGATTTCATCGAGGGAATGAGGCGAATGGTCGGAACGGTGGGATTCGAACCCATGACCCCTACCACCCCAAGGTAGTGCACTACCAAGCTGTGCTACGTCCCGGCGAGAGTAATTATACTCACATGGCGGTCCTTTGCTATATCTAATAAGTGGGATTTCGCTTTTGGCCTTTCTTTAGGTGGCGTAAAGCCGTCACGAAAGGAGAAAACGTGAACTTTTCCTCGCGCGCATTATGTGGTCGCTACTACGTAAAAACGCATAATGGGTTTTTCTTCCTTTTCCTTAGAACGTTTTGAGTGCTTGCGCGCGGGAGGCCAGTTATAATGAACCAGCACTATGGATAACCCAATTGACAGCAAACATTACATCATCGTGAAAGGCGCTAGGGAGAACAACCTCAAAAACGTCGACGTCACGATTCCAAAAGACACCCTGACCGTCTTCACCGGCCTCTCCGGCAGTGGCAAGAGCACCCTGGCCTTCGACACCATCTACGCCGAAGGGCAACGCCGCTACGTCGAGTCCCTTTCGCCGTATGCCCGCCAGTTCCTTGGCGGCGTTGACAAACCCGACGTCGACAGCATCGAAGGCTTGTCCCCGGCCATCTCCATCGATCAGAAGACCACTTCGCATAACCCGCGGTCCACTGTGGCGACGGTTACCGAGATCTACGATTTCCTGCGTCTGCTTTTCGCCCGCGTTGGCGTGCCTTACTGCCCCCATCACAACATCCCCATCGTGGCCACGAGCCCGGCGGAGATGACGGGTCAGATCGTCGCCTACGCCCCCGGAACCAAGATTCAAATCCTATCCCCGGTCGTCAAACACGAAAAAGGCACTCATAAAGACACCTTGGCCAAACTGAAGGCCCAAGGCTTTGGCCGCTTACGGGTGGATGGGACCATCTGCCTCATGGAAGAGGTGCCCGAACTCGAGAAGAACGGCCGCCACGACATCGATATCGTCATCGACCGCCTCGTCATGAAAGACGGCCTCCGTAGCCGCATCGCCGAAGACGTCGATCTGGCCCTCGATTGGGGCCATGGCGAGCTGACAATCCTTTCCGACGAGGGCGAGAAGCTCCTATCGAGCAACCATTCCTGCCCCATCTGCGGCTTTTCCGTCCCGAAGTTGGAACCCCGCCTCTTTTCCTTTAACGCTCCGCTCGGCTATTGCCCGACCTGCAAGGGTCTAGGCATTGACCGCTCGGTGGCGGTGGACCTCCTCGTGCCGGATCCCACCAAGACCATCAACCAGGGGGCCATCCGCTTCTTCAAGAACGTGGTCGGGACCGCCAACCTCGAATGGCAGGAGTTCTGCGTCCTCATGGATCACTACAAGATTCCCTATGACGTGCCCTGGAACGACCTTACTGAGCAGCAAAAGAAGATCATCCTTTTCGGTTCGAACGAGAACATCAACCACGTGTTGACCTCCACGAGCGGCAACCAAACCCATCGCCGTGGCCCTATCGAGGGCATCAAGACCAAGATCGAGCGGCTTTATAACAACACCACGAGCAAATGGATGCTGCCCTATTACGAATCCTTCATGCGCGATGACGTCTGCGGAACCTGCCATGGGGCCCGCCTTAACGAGCAAGCCCTCTCCGTCAAGGTTAACGGACTCAACATCTACGAAGTCACAGAGCTTTCAGTCGATAAGCTCCTGGTTTACCTCGATGGGGTGGACGCTTCTCTCACCCCCAACCAACGTCAAATCGCCGCGATGGTCCTCAAAGAAATCCATAACCGAGCCAAGTTCCTCGTGGACGTGGGGCTTGATTACCTCACCCTCGACCGTTTGGCCATGACCCTGTCGGGCGGAGAGGCCCAACGCATTCGGTTGGCCACCCAGATCGGCAGCCGCCTTTCGGGCGTCCTTTACGTCCTTGACGAGCCTTCGATCGGGCTCCACGAACGGGACAATCAGAAACTCATCGCCACCCTTAAGGAAATGCGGGACTTAGGCAACACCCTCATCGTCGTCGAACATGACGAGGAGACCATGCGAAGCGCCGACTACATCGTCGACATCGGCCCGGGCGCTGGCGTCCATGGCGGGCAAGTGGTGGCCGCCGGGACCGTCGAAGACGTCGAAAAAGTCCCTGATTCCATCACGGGCGACTACCTTTCGGGCCGAAAGTTTATCGGCATTCCCGCCAAAAGACGGAAGGGCAATGGCAAGAAGCTCGTCATCAAAGGGGCGAGTTGTCATAACCTCAAGAACATCACCGTGTCCTTTCCGCTTGGCGAGCTCATCGTCGTGACCGGGGTCTCCGGTTCGGGCAAGTCCTCGCTCATCAACGAGACTCTCGTGAAAGCCATCCAAAAGAAGATGACCGGCGAAGAGACCTATCCCGGGTCCTATAAATCCATCGAAGGTCTGCAATACATCGACAAGGTTGTGAACGTCGACCAGGAGCCCATCGGCAGGACCCCGCGAAGTAACCCCGCCACCTACACTAAGCTCTTTGACGACATCCGAGCCCTTTTCGCCGAAACCGAGGAAGCGCGGGCTCGGGGCTTTGACAAAGGCCGCTTCAGCTTTAACGTTCCAGGCGGCCGCTGCGAGAAGTGCCAAGGGGCCGGCGTCGTCTGGATCCCCATGAACTTCCTGCCCGACGTCTACGTCAAATGCGACGAATGCGACGGCAAACGCTATAACGAGGAAACCCTCGCCTGCACCTACAAAGGCAAAAACATCAGCGACGTCCTCGAGATGCGGGTGGAAGAAGCCCTTCATTTCTTTGAGAACCGGGCCCAAATCCATCACCGGATCCAAACCCTGTATGATGTCGGTCTCGGTTATATCAAACTCGGTCAGGCCGCGACCACCCTTTCAGGCGGCGAAGCCCAACGGGTTAAGCTCGCGAACGAGCTCCAACGTCGTCCGACGGGCAAGACCGTCTATGTCCTCGACGAACCCACGACGGGCCTTCATAGCGATGACGTCAAACGCCTCATCGCGGTTTTGCAATCGCTTGTCGACCACGGGGACACGGTGATTGTCATCGAGCACAACCTTGAACTCATCAAAGTGGCTGATACCATCATCGACCTCGGGCCCGAAGGGGGCTTCCGCGGGGGCACGCTTTTGGCGCAAGGAACACCAGAAGAAGTGGCCGAGGTTAAGGCCTCTTATACTGGACGATATCTCAAGGAAGTCTTGGCTAAGGCCAAAGAAAAGGGGCAAGTCGGATAAAAGTCCGCTAAGATATCGTTATGGAAATTGTCACCTTGGTCTTCGGCTTACTCCTCTTAGCAGGGAGTTTAGCCTATCTGATTTACGTTCTTCGGGGCTTCAAGAAAAGTGCTCGTCCGGCCTTACAGAAGAAGGAAAAGTATTCCTTAATCATCGCCGCCCTAGGACTTGCCATTGGCGTCCTTTTGATCCAGGTTTCGGTCAACCTCTACCATCCGAGTTGGAAGAACAACGCCACCTATTCCTATCCCCTCTACGCAACGATGGCGTATCTAGGCATCTTTGGCTTCATTCTTTCAAATGTAGCTTTGTGGGTTAGCTTTTTCCTTTATTACTACAAGGCGAATTTCGACCCAAAAGAAAGGAAGTTCTTCCGTTATCTGACCTTTGCCGCGATTCCCTTTGCGGTTGGTTTTGCCCTTCTATGGACCCAAGGCATTGCTCCATATATCACCTATCCTCTCGTAAGCGGCTTTTCCATCAATTCGTTCGGCTTTCAATGGACTCGGGGCTCTTGGGCTCAAAACGGCGATTTCCACGTGGCTTTCTACGCCCTCACGATGCTCTTCGGCGTCTGCGTCTGCTACTGGATCAGTGACCATCGTTTCTATAAGGAATACCATAAGCACGGAATCCTTGATAACCTCGCCATCTTTGCTTTCCTTTGCGGCGTCATCGGCGCCCGCGTTTGGTATGTCGTTGGCAACTGGACCCGCGATGGTTTCGCGGATGATCCTTCCCGCATTTGGCAGATTTGGAACGGCGGCCTCACGATTCTTGGCGGGGCGCTTGGCGGCGTCATCGGCGGCGTGCTCTTCATGGTATTGCGCCGCAAATACGTCAACATCCGTTGGGCCATGGACATCATTATCCCGACGATCCTGCTCGCCCAAAGCATCGGGCGGTGGGGCAATTTCCTTAACTGCGAGGTTTACGGCGTCGTCGTGAACATCTCCGATGGTTGGGGTTGGCTGCCGCTATTCATCCAAAAGCAGATGGGGGTTGGCCTGGCCGCTGGTCAGATTCATGTTCCGCTCTTCTTAATTGAAGGCTTTATCAACCTGGTTGGTTATTTCTTAATCGCTTGGGGCGTTGGCAAAGGTCTCAAAAAGTACCTCGCCAAAGGCGATTTGGCCGGTCTTTATTTCTTATGGTATGGCATCGTCCGCATCTTCCTCGAACCTCTTCGCGACTCGGCCTACAACATGGGCGGGGATAACGAGTGGTCCATCTGGTCCAGTTTGATCTACATCATCATCGGGATCGGCCTGATCGTCTTCAGCCACCTCCTCGATCTCCAGAAGAAAAAAGTCGGAGGGGATCTTCCCTTCTTCCTCACCGGAGCCGCCTGCCTCGTCGCAGCCGCTCTCACGCCGTTACTTAGCGGCGTCAAAGGCATCGGTTATACCACGGTCGGTAGCAGCGATGTTATTTTGGATAGCGTTACCGAGAACTACCAAGGCTTTGCTCTGATCTTTGGCGGTGGGGAGTGGAAACCCAACGCTGGGTTAATCATTGGCTATTTGCTCCTCATTGGTGGGCTTGGTTTCGCCATTTACACTTTCGTCAGAAACCGCCAGAAGGCTTTAGAGAAAAGTCACCAGTACTACGCCTTCTCTTCGGGGATTCTCCTCGGAGGCACTCTGATGTTCCTTCTGGCCACGACATTCCTTGGTCTCCATTATGGGACGGCCGATTTCGGTGGCCTCACGAACGCGACGGTCAACTACAATCTTGGCCCGGGCTTCTTACTCACTATCTGTCTTTCTCTTATCGCCGCATCTCTCTTCTTCATTCCTCTTCTCAATCGTCCTAAAACCGTTCCCGCTAAAGAGACGGAAACTCCTACGGAAGCTTAGAAAACACCGAAAAGCGTTGTTTTGTATGCATGCCCTTCACGCTCGCTATGCGGGCGCGTTATGATTAAGACATGGAAACGCATGCGATCGTCATAATTGGGGCCGGAACGGCGGGTCTTACCGCAGCCTTATATTTAAAGCGGGCCAATCAAGATTTCGTCTTACTAGAGAAAGGCGCTCCCGGAGGCAAACTCCTGACCGTGAGCGAGATTTCCAATTACCCTGGGGTCGATAAGGTGCCGGGTTTCGTGTTAGCTCAAATGATCTATAAGACCGCTTCTGATAGCGGGGTCGAAGTGACTCCCGGCAGCGTTCAAAGCGTCAGCCGCAGTGGCAAGGATTTTCTTGTGGCCACCGATAATGGCGATTATCTAGCGAAAGCCGTTCTTGTCGCGACCGGTCTCTCGAACGTCCCAACCCTTAAGGGCGAGAAAAACCTTCTTGGCCGGGGCGTCAGCTACTGTGCCACCTGCGATGGGCCGCTCTACCGGAAAAAGGACGTGGCCCTCATCGGCGAAGGGGAACGTTCTCTCGTCGAGGCTCTGTATTTAGTCCCTCTTGTGAACCAACTCCTGGTTCTCGTGCCCGGCGAGAGCCTTTCGGGCGACGAAGCGCTGAAAGAAAAACTTCTTCAGACCCCAAACGTAACGATTATCTATGGTTCGAAAGCCCTCGAGATTCTCGGAGCCGAGCATGTCGAGGGGGTTCTGTACGAGGTCAAAGGCGCGAGAAAGCAAAGCCCTGTCTCCGCCGTGTTCCCACTTCTCGGCGAAAAGAGCGCTTCGAGCTTTCTTTCGCCGCTATCGATCCGCACCGAAAAGGGCTTCCTCCCCGTCGATTCGAATATGATGTCTTCCGTGCCAGGCTTATTCGCCGCCGGGGACATCGTCGAGAAACCTCTCCGTCAGGTGGTGACCGCTGCCGGAGATGGGGCTAACGCCTCGAGCGGCATCATGGCCTATTTGCGCCAAGGAGCAAACGTATGAACAAAGTTAACCTGCTGATCGTCTCCGGCGTCGCCGGCGCCGGAAAAACCACCCTCGCCAGCGTCTGCGAGGAGCACGGCTTCTACGTGGTCGAGGATTTTCCTAGCAAAACCCTTCCGGCCCTTCTGACCGTTTTCGAGAACGACCCCTCGACCTATGGCCAAGCGGCCATGTTCGTCAATATCTCGGTGGCCGCCGAAATCATTGCCGAAGCCCGGAAGAACCCAGCCTTCCAAGTCACCGCGATTGGGCTTGATTGCTCGATCGAGGTGTTGCTTAATCGCTTCCGCCTCACGCGCCACATCCATCCCCTCCAACCCCGGAACTACACTTTGATGGAGGCCCTCCAAATGGACGAGGAAGCCATGAAAAAGTGCCGCTCTGTCTTTGACGTCTACATCGACACCTCGAACCTCACCGAGAAGGATCTCCGCAAGATGGCGGCCCGCCTCATCGAGAAGGACACCGGCAAAAAGCCGATCTCGGTCGTTTTCTCCTCATTCGGCTACAAGTACGGTTTGCCCCGGGATGCCGAGATCGTCATCGACGCGAGGATTCTTGCTAACCCCTATTGGGTCAAGGAACTGGCCGCCCTTACTGGTCGTGACCAAGCGGTAATCGACTACATCGACAAAGACCCGAAAACCCAGCCGCTTCTGAACTCCCTCTACCAATTCTTGGACGAGTATTTGCGCTGGTCGATCGACGATGGCCGCTCCTTCGTCTTCATCGACGTGGGTTGCAGCGGTGGCCAACACCGTTCCGTCTACGTGGCAGAGCATCTCTATAACCACTTCAAGGATGACTACAATTGCTCGGTGACCCACCGCGAGCTGTCGCGTTACGTCGAAGACGAGAAAGAATAAGATGCCGGAACAAACCCTGTCTTTCGCTTCCTCGGTCAAAGAGGAATGCGCCGGTCTTTCTAGGCCCGATGAGGAAACGCGTTCCTTTCTTTCGGCGTTCGTGAAAATCAATGGTCGCCTCCATAAGACGAGCGAGGGCTCTTCGCTCGAACTGGTGAGTGAGTCCGCGGCTATTGCCAAAGGCGTTTATCGTTGCCTTCATGACCTTTATGGCATCGAGGCCCGCTTTGCCTACACAAGGGGAGCGGGATTCCTCAAACGGGTCCTTTTCCATGTCCTCGTGGAACGGGAAGCGGAGGATATCCTTAATGACCTCGGGATCGAATTTCTTGAGGGGCACTTGCCCTCTTTTGCTCTCCAGACGAACGAGCAGCAAGCCGCTTATCTATGCGGGGCCTTCCTCGCCTCGGGTTCGGTGAACGACCCCCGGAGCGCTCATTACCATCTCGAGATCGCCCTGTCCGACGAAACCTACGCCAAATGGTTCCTCCATATGTGGCGGCAAATCGCCAACCACCATTTCTCCTGCAAGGCCGTCCCGCGGCGCGGGAAGACCGTTTTGTATCTTAAGAAAGCCGAGGAAATATCGGACTTTCTGGTTCTCATCGGGGCCCAGGAAGCCTGCTTGCGTTTTGAGGACGTCCGGGTTGATCGCGACTTCGCGAATATTGGCAACCGCCTCCAGAACCTTGACTCCGCCAACATGGGCAAAACTCTCCATGCGAGTGAGCGGCAGGTCGAGGAGATAAACTACTTTGTGAAGACTCTGGGCTATGACCGCATCGAGAACGAAAAGCTCAAGGCCCTGATGAAACTCCGTTTATCCCATCCCGACGCCTCGCTGGGCGAGCTGGCCACCCTGCTCTCCGAAGAGCTCGCGAGCGAAGTGAGCAAGAGCAACGTCAACCACCTCTTCCGTTATCTCGATGATGAATTTCGAAAGGTCCCTCACCATGGAAAAAACAAGTAATCTCTCGGTCTTGTCGCAATTAGGCAAACGCGTGACCTACCTCCGGAAAGAAAGGCATCTGACGCAGCTGGCCCTTTCGATCGAAAGCGGTCTATCCAAAAGTTACCTTTCCGACCTTGAACGAGGCCAACGGAACCCCACCGTGGCGGTCCTTTGCCGCCTCGTCAAAGCCCTCGGGGTCACCCTCGAGGAGCTCTTCCGCGGCATCGTCGGATTAGAACAACTTCTGTAATATTCCTTCGGAAAGCACCCGAAAGCGTTTTCCTCTCCCTTCCAAAGAAGGGAAAGGGTGTTTATAATCTTCTTGCGGTTTATAAAAGGAGGACATTCCACAATGTCAATTAAACTAGCCATCAACGGATTCGGACGCATTGGACGTCTCGCTTTCCGCAGAGCCTACGAAGAAGGCGGCTTCGAAGTCGTCGCCATCAACGACCTTGTCGATGCGGACAACTTAGCCTATCTTCTCAAGTATGACACCACCCACAGGGGATGGATGAGAGACGAGATCAGCTCCGAAGTCGTCAAAGACGAACTCGGCAACTTCACCGTCAACAACCTCATCTTCAAAGGAAAGAAGATCCCTGTGCTCGGCAAGAAAGACCCGAAAGACCTTAAGTGGGGCGCCTACGGCGTCGATGTCGTTCTTGAGTGCACCGGACGTCTTAAGAGCAAAGCCGATGGACAAGTCCATCTTGATAACGGCGCCAAAGGCGTCATCATCTCCGCTCCGTCGAGCGACAAAGACATCCCGACCTTCGTCTACGGCGTGAACACCAACAAGCTCACCAAGGACATGACCGTCATCTCTGGCGCCAGCTGCACTACCAACTGCTTGGCCCCTGTCATGAAAGTCCTCCTCGACAACTTCGGCGTCAAAGGCGGCTTCATGACCACCGTCCACGCCTACACCAACGACCAGACCATTCTCGACCTCGCTTATAAGGATATGCGCCGCGGCCGCGCTGCTGCCGCCAACATCGTCCCGACCAGCACGGGCGCCGCGAAAGCCATCAACCTCGTCATCCCTGAACTCAAGGGCCGCCTCCAGGGCGGTGCCATCCGCGTTCCGGTGACCGATGGCTCGCTCGTTGACCTGTCCCTCATCCTTGGCAAGACCACCGATGTCGCGTCCGTCAACGCCGCCATGAAGAAAGCCTCCGAAGAAGCCCTCAAGGGCGTTCTTGGCTACACCGAAGACCCGATCGTCTCCAGCGATATCCTTGGCGACACCCACGGCTCGATCTTCGATGCCACTCAGACCATGATCTTCACTGACCCCGAAGGAGTTCAGTACGTCAAGGTCGTCAGCTGGTACGATAACGAGTACAGCTTCACCTGCCAGTACATCCGTCTGGCTCGCGAATACGCCAAGATCCTTGGCGTTAAGTAAACCGTTTCTCCTTAAGGGCTCCCTGTCTCACGATGAGGAGCCTTTTTTCGTGCCAATAGAGATGAAACAACATCAAGAATTTAGAGGTTGGCGGAAGTAAAACAATTCATAAAAAGAACCAGATAGCGGTTTTTCTCATCTTTTCAAATATAAAAAGTTTTTGCTTGTTGGAATAATAATCAAATCATTAATAAAAAAAGTACGATGAAACCTCAGAAACGTTATAAAGCGATTACTATTCATTTGATGTTCTAACTTAGTTAACACTAATATAGTTATGGAAGGACATTCTTATGAAAAAAGCACGGTTTGGCGCTCTCCTAGTTCTTGGGACTTTGCTACTTTCGGGCTGTGACCTCCTCGACAACCTCGCTTCGCTCATCCCCTCGGTCGGCTCCAATGGGTCCGCTGAGAGCTCCGTCGGCGTGAAGGTTGATGAGGGCGGGACGGAAGTCCCCTTCGCCGAAGGCCTTATCGCGACTCAAGATGCCTTCGAGCGAACTTTGTCACAAGGTTCTCTTGGCGTTTCCTTAAGCGTTCCTTCCTTAACCACTCAATCCGCGCTCGTTACGTACACGCAAGACGTGAACGCTTCTAGCGGCGACGATAATCCGAGCACCATGACGGCCAGCTTCCTTTATAAGGATTTCACGCTGACCAATCTAACGGCTAATGTGGCGGCGACCGGCTTGCAGTCCTCAGATGAAGAGGCCTTCTCAGCCGCGCTCAATCTCACGGCCGAAAACGCCACCTCCTCCGTCAAGCACGTCGACATGCAAAACCAACCCCTCGGGAACGACAATGCCACTACCCAGTATGCCAACCTATCCGGAGCGGCTTACCTCAAAGGCCACGATCTTTACCTCGATCTTTCGAATGCTTCTCTCATGGGCGTCCTCAATTATCTTGGGGACTGGCTTGATCATTCGCTTTCGCTAAGCGAGCAGACTCTCTTCCAAGACGCCTTGGGCGATCTCGGCAGTCCTGTCGTGACGATGGGAGGCCTCGCCGACACCTTGTCTGGCGTTATTGCCCTCATGCAATCCAACCCCGATCTTTTTATGAAATACTTCTCCGTGGTGAACTACGAGGACGGGACGAGTCTCTTCCATGGCACTATCGGCTCCAATGCCTTAATTAAGATGGGCAGTTACTTCGAAAGCGCCCTCACGGGTTGCACCTACGATGAGGTTTACGCCAGGTTGCTCAACCAATACGGTTCCTCCTCGCTTCAGTTGGCCCTGGGTTTGTCGTTCGATGCGACCGGCATTCGCCAAATCCAAGTGAACGGAAACGGTGTATTAGTCTCGAATCCGAGCGTGGAAGCGGTGGCCATCAGCGATACCATCACCCGCAACACCACCACGGTCGAATCCTTCCGTTTCTCGGGCGGCCTTGTCGCCGATATCACCTCGGGCGATGCCGTCGTAGTGACGATCCCAGAAGACCTTTCCTCTTACGTAATCCACGCCTAAGGGGCTTCCAGGCAAAACGTTCCTTTCCTGTCCATTCTTCTAAATTAACCTTTTTCCGAACATTTGGGGTCAAATCCTTTTACGTTAACAAGAAATAAAAAAGCGAAAACTTTCGAAAAAGCCGAGCATTTCTCTATATTATTCAATTTAGGTTCTCATAAATTGATTGTCGGACGACCTCGTTGTGGTGTTTAATTTAGGTGTACGTAAGTACATAAAGGAGAACATTCATGAAGAAGTCTCGTCTCATGCTACTCGTCGCTCCGGCCCTTTTGCTCGTCAGCTGCGGCGTCGATGGCCAGATTGACTCGTTGGGAGTCACCTTGCCGACCGGCGGAACCGATACCAGCCTCGAACAAGCGGCCCCGAAACTCGCTGCTGCGGTGGGTGGAACTGTCGCCGCGGGGGCTTTCTCCGCTTCGCTATCCATTCCTAGCGCCATCAGCACCATCACCACGCCAGAAGTCACCGTCGAGGAGACCCTGAAGAAGGGAACCGCCTCCTTCGCGGTCGAAGGCTACGCCGGCACTACGGCCGCCGGCCTCAAAGCCGCCGCCTCCCTCGGGTTTGACTCATTGGATCTCAAAGTCACCACTCCCGTCAGCGTGGATTCCGAGAATACCGACCCCCTGTCCAACCTCGACATCAGTGTTGGCAAGGTTGGCCTCAACGCCTACGTTTCCAATTCCACGTTCTATCTCGATATCAGCGATAGCAATTTCCGCAGCGCCGTCATAGGCGCCCTCGCTTCCGGCGATGCGTCCATGGCGAGCGCTTACTCCTCGATGCTGCCGCTAAAGCTCTTCGTCGCCGACATCTTCTCCGACGAGAATTTCCCGCTGATCGACGTGACCAACATCGGAGCTTCTCTCACCCCGTTTGGCGCCCAGATTGCGGAAAAGGCCTCCCTCTTCGATAAGTTCTTCACCATGAAGGACTATTCCGACGGCACCACCGCGATTTATGGCAAGTTCGACAAAGACTCCATTGCCGATTTCATCGCCACTGGCCAAGGAATCGATCCGGATTCGGGCTACAGCTACTCTTCCGCTCTGGCGGGTATCAAATCCGAGCTTGGCGAGAACAAACTCGACTTCTCCTTCGCGTTGACCTTCAACGCCGACCACCTTCTCAGCGTGGCCCTTGGTGAGGATATCGACATCACGGTGGCGGACGAGAGCGCGTATGAGGCAGCGGAAACCACCCATATCGTGTCTGCCGCCTCGATGATCGTGACCTTCGCTTACGGGGCTGACGTCCACGTCAACCTCCCGGCCAACTTCGACGACTACGTCACCTTCAACACGGCTAACTAAAGATCGAATAACCGATAAACGTAACTAAACCGCCACACCGAAGGGTTTGACGGTTTTCTTTTTTCTCTTCCATATGCAAATATGGAAAGAACCAACGGAAGTGTTATGATGTTTCCGAAAGAAAAATAGGAGAAAAAAACATGTTGACAGTCAAAGATCTGAACGACATTAACGGCAAGCGCGTCTACGTCCGCGTGGACTTCAACGTTCCCCAAAAGAACGGCATCATTCGCGACAATAACCGCATCAAAGCGGCTTTGCCGACCATCCAAGAACTCATCTCCAAAGGGGGCCGCGTCATCCTGATGTCCCACCTTGGCAAGGTGAACTGGAAGGATCCGACCGCCGTCGAGCAAGACAAAAAAGATAATGATATGGCCCCCGTCGCCGTGGCTCTCCAAGAGCTCGTCCCGGGCATCAAGGTCAATTTCTGCCCCGCCACCCGTGGCGACGTTTTAAAGAAAGCCGTCGCTGAGCTGAAGCCGGGCGAGATCCTGCTCGTCCAGAACACCCGTTACGAAAAGGGCGAAGAGAAGAACGACCCCGAACTCGCCAAAGAGTGGGCCTCGCTCGCCGATGTGTTCGTGATGGACGCTTTCGGCAGCGCGCACCGCGCCCATGCTTCGACCGTCGGCGTGCCGACCATCCTCAAAGCGGAAGGCAAACCGGTCGCCGAAGGCTATCTCATGATCAAAGAAGTCGACAACCTCACCCGTTGCTGCGACGTCAAGATCAAGGATCGTCCCTATGTCGCCATCCTGGGCGGCTTTAAGGTTTCCGACAAGATTAAGGTCATCGATTCGCTTCTCAAGAAATGCGACAAGATCCTTATCGGCGGCGCCATGGCCTACACCTTCAAGAAAGCCCTTGGCATGAAGGTCGGCGGCTCGCCCGTCGAAGACGCGCAGATTCCCTATGCCAGCAAGTGCCTTCAAGAGGCCCATGGCAAGATTTTGCTTCCGGTCGATAGCATTGTCACCAACAGTTTCGATCCGATCGAAGGCCGCGAAATCAAAGTCGTCGAAGGCGATATCCCTGACGGATTCCAAGGCGTCGACGTGGGCCCCAAGACCAACGCAATGTTCGAAGAAGCCATCCTCCAGGCCAAAATGGTTTTCTGGAACGGACCGATGGGCGTCTTTGAGCAGCCGGAGTTCCAAGAAGGAACCAAGGCCATCTGCGAAGCCATCAAGAAAATCGAAGGCAAAGCTTTCACCGTTTGCGGTGGTGGCGACAGCGCTTCGGCGGTCAAGCAGTTCGGCTTTAAGAAGAATTTCAGCCACGTCAGCACAGGCGGCGGAGCCTCTCTCGAGATGATTGAGAACGATGGCCACCTCCCCGGCGTCGACGTGTTGAGGTAATTGGCGATGCGCAAGAAATTACTACTCGGCAACTGGAAGATGAATAAGACCCCCGCCGAGGCCAAGGCTTTTGCCTTAGCCGCTTCGGAGATGGTCGACTTCGCTTCCGCCCATGGCATCGAGGTTGGGGTCGCCCCCACCTTTGTGTGCCTCGACGCCGTCAAAGGAAGTATCAATCCGAAGTGTATCGTCGCGGCCCAAAACTGCAACGAGCACGATCACGGGGCCTACACGGGCGAGATTTCGATTCCGATGCTCAAGGCTATCGGCATCGACTGGTGCATTCTCGGCCACAGTGAACGTCGCGCCTATAACGGCGAGACCTCCGAGGCCTGCAATGCCAAAATCAAAGCCCTCCTAGCCGCTGGGTTAACCCCCGTCTATTGCTGTGGCGAATCGCTTGAGACCTTCGAGAAAGGCGAGACCAAGAAGTTCGTCGCGGAGCAGCTCCGCGCCGGCTTAAAGGACCTCACCCCCGAAGATGCCAAGAAAGTCGTTATCGCCTATGAACCGATCTGGGCCATCGGAACCGGTAAGTCCGCTTCCGACGCCATCGCCGAAGACACCGTCGGCTTTATCCGTCGTTCCCTCCGCGAAGCTTTTGGCATCGTGGCGGTGGACATGCGGATTCTCTATGGCGGCTCGGTCAAACCCGAGAACATCGCCACCTATATGGCGCAAGAAGACATTGACGGAGCTCTCGTGGGCGGAGCCTCTTTGGACCCCGTTTCCTATAAGGGCCTTATCGAAGGGATGCTCAAGTAAATGGATAACACCGCAACCTACGCCGATCGGAGGGGCAAAACCAAATTTCTGGCCGTGGTCTTCGGGTATCTTTGCATTGGGCTGGCCATCACGGCCGTCGTCTCCTTCATCTTCCCTTATTTCTTTAATCTGGCCTATGCCGATCCGTCCCAGCCTTATGGCTATGGCCAGCAGGCCTTCATTGGCTTACTCGTCATCTGCGGAATCTCCCTCGTCGTGTCGCTCATCGATTCGTTCGTCTTCATGCGGGCCCTCTCTAAGGACCGCAAAGGCGCTTGGATCCCTTTCCTCATCTACTGCGTTTGCATGGGGATTTGGCCGGGAGCTCTCTTGCTCCTTGGCGTGCCCGTCACTCTGATGGGTGAGGCCTTCGGCATCACTTCTATTGTCTTTGTCTCGATGTTCCTCATCGGCTACTTCAGCAAGCGTGATCTCTCCCTCATGGGCACGATCGCCTACGGTCTTCTCATTGGCTACCTTGTCTGCGCCCTCGTTTTTGGGGTCTGGTATCTGGCCTCCCCGGGGACCTTCTTCATGTGGGACCTCATCGCTTCGCTCATCATGGTCACTTTCTCGATGCTGATGATCGGCTTCGAGGCTAACCGGATGAACCGTTCGCTCGACTTCGGGACGGCCACGAACAACACCGCCCTCTATTACGCCTTCTCCTTCTATGGCGACTTCATCAACATCTTTCTTCGAGTCCTCTATTTCCTCCTTCTCGCCAGGAACCGCCGTTAAGCCTCGATTCTTAGTAAAGACCCCTCGCGGGTCTTTTCTTTTTCCTGAGCTCGTTGTCCTTCTAGTTATATCTAGATATCGCCCTTCCTTATCTAAGCCTTTTCTATCATTCTTTCCAAATATGGAAGGGGTGCTACAATAAAGCCGAAGAAAAGAGGGCATAGCGATGGCAAAGTTTTACGAATGCAAGAAATGCGGGACCTACGTGGCCGTGGTGAAGGAAGGCTCGTGCTCCCCTGACTGCTGCGGCGAGCCGATGCAGGCCGTCGAACCTTTCACTTCCGCGATGGAAGGAAAGGAAAAGCACGTACCCCTCGTCCATGAGGAAGAGGGCAAGGTCTACGTCCAGGTGGGCTCGGCACTTCACCCAATGGATCCGGATCATTACATCGATTGGGTATATCTCCTAACTGACCAAGGGGCCCAGCGGAAAATCCTCCATCCGGGCCAAAAACCGGAAGTGGTCTTTCTCATCGGCGGCGAAGAAGTGGTGCTCGCGGTGGAAGCCCATTGCACCAAACATGGCTTATGGGCCGCTGATCTCGATTAGTTGTCTCTTCTACATAAGGATGAAGGAAGGAGCGAAATCCTTCCTTTTTCTTTGTGCGCACGAGCGCGCTCGCACGCATAAAGAGAAAAAACACAAATCACTAATCACTTTCTTTTCCGATGGCGCCTGAGGAAAACAACTTTTTTTATCATCGACCTTGACTCAGTCTTGCGGAAGGGTAGAATTATCACCAATCGCGCTTTTACAAAAGAGCGTGACGAGCCCTCCGGTCCTGCCTGATAGTCAGGATACGAACGTGAAACAACTTCTTCAAAAAGACGTTGACACGAAAAAGGTGCAAGCCTATACTATCCAAGCGCGCAAAATTCGGGCTAGCAACCCCCTTACTTCGTAAGGCTTGCGCGGGCTGATCTTTGAAAACTAAACAGATGTACAACTTACACTAAACGTCGATTCTTTTTTGAATCAATAAACCAGATATTTTAATGAACTAGATCTAACTTTTTGAGAGTTTGATCCTGGCTCAGGATGAACGCTGGCGGCGTGCCTAATACATGCAAGTCGATCGGGCGTAGCAATACGCTAGAGGCGAACGGGTGAGTAACACGTAGGTAACCTACCCTCGAGACTGGGATACCCAGACGAAAGTTTGGCTAATACCGGATAACAACGAAAGAGGCATCTCTTTTGTTTGAAAGGCGCTTTAAAGCGTCACTCTTGGATGGACCTGCGGCACATTAGCTAGTTGGTGAGATAATAGCCCACCAAGGCAAGGATGTGTAGCCGATCTGAGAGGATGACCGGCCACAATGGGACTGAGACACGGCCCATACTCCTACGGGAGGCAGCAGTAGGGAGTTTTCGGCAATGGGGGAAACCCTGACCGAGCAACGCCGCGTGAGTGATGAAGGTCTTCGGATTGTAAAGCTCTGTTACAGGGGACGAATGGCAGCCATAGGAAATGATGGTTGCTCGACGGTACTCTGCCAGAAAGTGACGGCTAACTACGTGCCAGCAGCCGCGGTAATACGTAGGTCACGAGCGTTATCCGGAATTATTGGGCGTAAAGAGTGAGCAGGCGGTGAAGTAAGTCTGGAGTGAAAGCGTGAGGCTCAACCTCATACAGCTTCGGAAACTACTTCGCTAGAGTACGTCAGAGGTTAACAGAACTCCATGTGTAGCGGTGAAATGCGTAGATATATGGAAGAATACCGGTGGCGAAGGCGGTTAACCAGGACGATACTGACGCTCAGTCACGAAAGCGTGGGGAGCAAATAGGATTAGATACCCTAGTAGTCCACGCTGTAAACGATGATGACTAACTATGGCCGTGAGGCCGTGGTGAAGCAAACGCATTAAGTCATCCGCCTGGGAAGTACGGTCGCAAGACTGAAACTTAAAGGAATTGACGGGTCCCCGCACAAGCAGTGGAGCATGAGGTTTAATTCGACGCTACGCGAGAAACCTTACCAGAACTTGACATGGTGGATAATGTTGCAGAAATGCAAAGATAATACCCACACACAGGTGGTGCATGGTTGTCGTCAGCTCGTGTCGTGAGATGTTGGGTTAAGTCCCGCAACGAGCGCAACCCTCGTTCTTAGTTGCAACCATTAAGTTGGGCACTCTAAGGAGACTGCCGATGTAAGTCGGAGGAAGGTGGGGATGACGTCAAATCAGCATGCCCTTTATGTCCTGGGCAACACTCGTGCTACAATGGCCAATACAAAGAGACGCTAACCGGCGACGGCAAGCAAATCTCGTAAAGTTGGCCTCAGTTCAGATTGAAGTCTGCAATTCGACTTCATGAAGACGGAATTGCTAGTAATCGCGGATCATCATGCCGCGGTGAATACGTTTCCGGGGATTGTACACACCGCCCGTCAAACCATGAGAGCTGATAATGCTTGAAGCCGCTGTCCCAACCGCAAGGGGGGAGGCGTCTAGGGCAGGATCGGTGATTGGGGTTAAGTCGTAACAAGGTATCCCTACGGGAACGTGGGGATGGATCACCTCCTTTCTAAGGAGAAAGTTGTCTGACGCATAACGCGCTCAGACAGTACATATTTGATATTAAATCCGATTTAGTTAGTATTTGGACGTTAAGTGCGAGCAAGCATCTGTTTAGTTTTGAGAGATCAGGTTCTCTCAGCTTTTGTTCTTTGAAAACCGAATATTACAAAACATGTTCTTTCTGTTGTTGTTGCGGTTAATTAGATTTGGTTTTTACCGGATTTAGTCGATCAGCAATTTACGACAAAATACGAGATGAGTAGAATCATCAAAAGCAAATTTATTTGCTTAGTTATAAGCCGATTTAACTTACGAAGTTAAGTTTTTAGGGCGTACAGTGAATGCCTTGGCACTAATTGACTATGAAGGACGCGACTACCTGCGATAAGCGATGGGGAGCTGGAAGTAAGCTTTGATCCATCGATGTCCGAATGGGGAAACCCGGTGCATGTTATAATGCATCATCACGGGACTTTCGTTCCGTGAAGGTAACCTGGGGAATCGAAACATCCTAGTACCCAGAGGAAAAGAAAGATTTTATCTAATTCCGTCAGTAGCGGCGAGCGAAAGCGGAGAAGCCCAAACCACCTTCGGGTGGGGTTTGGACCGCGACATGAGATTGTTGTATTCCATTCGAAAGGTCTGGGAAGGCCTGCCATAGAAGGTGAGAGCCCTGTAGGAATACGAATTCAGCACTCTAGCGGTATCCAGAGTACGTCGGGTCAAATATCCTGACGGAAAGCGCGCAGACCATTGCGTAAGGCTAAATACATATTAGTGACCGATAGTGAACCAGTACCGTGAGGGAAAGGTGAAAAGAACCCCGGAAGGGGAGTGAAAAGACTCTGAAACTGTATGCTCACAATAAGTCAGAGGGCGTTAAAGCCTGATGACGTGCCTATTGAAGAATGAGCCGGCGAGTCACGTTTGCATGCAAGGTTAAGCTGAAGAAGCGGAGCCGTAGGGAAACCAAGTCTGAATAGGGCGATTAGTATGCATGCGTGGACCCGAAGCCCGACGATCTACCCTTGAGCAGGTTGAAGGAAGAGTAACATCTTCTGGAGGACCGAACCGACGTTCGTTGAAATGACCGCGGATGACTTGAGGGTAGGGGAGAAATTCCAATCGAGTTGGGGGATAGCTGGTTCTCCCCGAAACATCTTTTCGGATGGTCTTTGGTAATTAGCCATTGGAGGTAGAGCACTGAATGCCTGATGGGCGCCTTTGGCGCTACTGAACGCAATCAAACTCCGAATTCCAGTGGTGGTATCCAGGGAATCAGTCTGTGGGAGATAAGTTCCATGGACAAAAGGGAAACAGCCCAGACCGTCGAATAAGGTCCCTAAATTAAAGCTAAGTGTTAAAGGAAGTGAAGATACATAAACAACTAGGATGTTGACTCAGAAGCAGCCATCATTCAAAGAGTGCGTAACAGCTCACTAGTCGAGTGTCTTTGCACCAACGATTTACCGGGGCTTAAGCTTTATACCGAATTCACGGATTATGTGTAGTTTACTACCCATAGTGGTAGGGGAGCGTTCCATGTGGGGCGAAGGTAGACCGAGAGGACTACTGGACTGCATGGAAGTGAGTATGCCGGTGTCAGTAACGATTGGGGGTGAGAATCCCCCGCACCATTAGACTAAGGTTTCCTGGGCAAGGGTCGTCCTCCCAGGGTTAGGCGGGTCCTAAGTCGAGGCCGAAAGGCGTAGACGATGGCCAACAGGTTGATATTCCTGTACCCGCATACATGCGATGTAGTGACAGATTTGGATAGCGGATCCCTCTTATTGGATTGAGGGCTAACTACCTTGGCTGGCCGATTGGCAAATCCGTCGGTCAATGTAAGGGTAGGAATGGGAGCGAATGGGGCAACCCTAGTAGCGAACTCCGCGATGCCAGGTCTCGAGAAAAACTGCTAGCTTAAGTGTATGCGGCCCGTACCGAGAACGGACACACGTGGTCAAGGAGAGTATCCTAAGGTGAGCGAGCGAACTGTTGTTAAGGAACTCTGCAAAATTACTTCGTAACTTCGGAAGAAGAAGTGCCCTCGCAAGAGGGTCGCAGTGAAGAGGCCCAAGTAACTGTTTATCAAAAACACAGCTTTATGCTAAGCCGCAAGGCGATGTATATGAGGTGATGCCTGCCCAGTGCTGGAAGGTTAAAAGGTGGAGTTAGCCGCAAGGCGAAGCCCCTAATTGAAGCCCCAGTGAACGGCGGCCGTAACTATAACGGTCCTAAGGTAGCGAAATTCCTTGTCAGGCAAGTTCTGACGCGCATGAATGGTATAATAATTTGGGCGCTGTCTCGACAGCAGACTCGGTGAAATCTTATTACCTGTGAAGATGCAGGTTACCCGCGACTAGACGGAAAGACCCCATGGAGCTTTACTGTAACTTACTATTGAGCGTCTGAAGTTCATTCGCAGCATAGGTGCCAGTCTTTGAAGCCGGGGCTTTGGCCTCGGTGGAGACAACAATGAGATAGCACTATTGAGTTTCGGCCGTTCTAACGTATGCCCTTACGAGGCAGCGGACAGTGGTAGGCGGGCAGTTTGACTGGGGCGGTCGCCTCCCAAATCGTAACGGAGGCGCTCCAAGGTTCGTTCAGCATGGTTGGAAATCATGCGTTGAGTGCATTGGCATAAACGAGCTTGACTGAGAGACATACAAGTCGATCAGGGACGAAAGTCGGACAAAGTGATCTTGCGGTCCCGAATGGAAGGGCCGTAACTTAACGGATAAAAGCTACCCTGGGGATAACAGGCTGATCGCGTCCAAGAGTTCACATCGACGACGCGGTTTGGCACCTCGATGTCGGCCCATCACATCCTGGAGGGGAAGTACCTTCCAAGGGTTTGGCTGTTCGCCAATTAAAGTGGTACGCGAGCTGGGTTCAAAACGTCGTGAGACAGTTTGGTCCCTATCTGTCGTGGGCGTAGGAAGTTTGAAGGGTCTAGTCCCTAGTACGAGAGGACCGGGATTAACGTTGCAATGGTCTACCAGTTGTCACGCCAGTGGCATGGCTGGGTAGCCACCAACGGACGAGATAAGCGCTGAAAGCATATAAGCGTGAAGCTCACCCTAAGATTAGACTTCCCATTCGCAAGAAGTAAGAGCCCTCCTAAGTCAGGAGGTTGATAGGTCAGATCTGGAAGCGCTGTAAGGCGTTAAGGAGACTGATACTAATAGCTCGAGGACTTAATTTCATCAATTTCTATTTATTTAGAATGAGTAAGCTAAGTCGCGCTGATTTTATACAATTTTCGGAATAGAACATGGTAATGTAGTATTCGGTTTTCAGAGAACATCTGAACTCTCTCAAAGAAAAAGTCTGGCGGTGATGACGTGGTGGGCACACCCGTTCCCATCCCGAACACGGAAGTTAAGCACCACAGTGGCGAAGGTATCCCCTTAGGGAGAGAGAATAGCACGCTGCTGGGCTTTTTCTTTTATAGGACCCTTAGCCCTTCCGGGCGGGGTCTTTTTTCGTGGGTTTTCGGGTGGTTATTTAGCCACATTTTGTAACCGGATAAGCCATTAAAAATTTAGAACAACGTACAAAGGCCTGGCGGTCTGATTCTTTCGGTCGCAGGCACATTTTTCGTCTTTGATTTGATGACTTAATCTTTCGCGAAACGTTAGAAACGAGGCTTTTGTCTTATCGCCGAAAACCCCAATTGAAAGGAGGCCGTTATCGTGTCATAATGGGGTACCCCTTTTAGGGGTAAAATTCATGGGTATAGACAAGGCGACGCCCTTGGGGGCCATAAAAATTTCCATCGAAGCGATCGCGAACGTGGCCGGAGAGGCCGCGAGCTCGTGTTATGGCGTCGTCGGTTTGGCCGACAAACTGACCCTGGTTCAGGGTTTGGTTACCCTCCTTAACCCCCAAGATTACGTCAAAGGCGTCTATTGCCATCATCATCGCAAGAACAAAGGTTACGAAGTCGACGTGTATATCGTGGCGGCTTATGGCGTCAAAATCACCGAGGTCCTTTCTGAGGTTCAGAAACGGATCCGCTACGAACTAGAAAAAACCTTTGATATCCCCTTTGAGTATGTCAACGTTTTCGTCCAAGGCGTCAAAGAAATCAAGTAGACCATTTCCGATCTTTAGGAACCTATGAAAAGCATTAATGGACAACAACTGAAGCAGATGTTCCTCTCCGGGGCGAATAATCTTTATAACCATTACCCCGAGATCGATCAACTAAACGTTTTCCCTGTACCCGATGGCGACACCGGTATGAACATGAACTTGACGCTCACTAGCGGCGCCAAGGAAATCAACAATCTCCAAGATGTCGATTGCTCCCTCATCGCGAGCGCGTTTTCCCGCGGCCTCCTTATGGGCGCCCGCGGCAACTCCGGCGTCATTACCTCGCAGATCTTCCGGGGTTTCGCCCAAGGAATGGCCGGCAAGGCCTCGCTGAATGCTGAGGATCTCGCCGCTTGCTTCGTCAAAGGAAAAGAAGAAGCTTACAAAGCGGTCATGCGTCCGGTCGAAGGCACGATTCTGACCGTCATTCGCGAATCATCCTTTGCTCTTGATGCCGTCGTAAAGAAAGATACTTCCATCGAAGAAGCCCTCGAGCGCCTTCTAAAAGAAGCCAAAGCCTCGCTTGAACGCACCCCTGATCTCCTGCCGATCCTAAAAGAAGTCGGCGTCGTCGATAGCGGCGGAGCGGGTTTATGCGTCGTGCTCGAAGGCATGACGAGCTGCATCAAAGGCACTTTTATTGAACGCTCTAGCCTCTCGAATGAAGGCTCGGCGACCACCAATGTCTTGTCAACCTATGCCGGCGCCAAACTCTCGGAAGACGAGGAAGGCTATGGCTATTGCACTCAGTTCATCCTCCGTTTAGGTAAGGCCGAAGATGGCAAAAAGCCCTTCATCGAGAAACGGTTCCAAAACTTCTTAGCGACCCATGGCAAGAGTCTCGTGCTCGTCCGTGACGATGACATCGTCAAGGTTCACGTTCACACCCTCAACCCTGGCATCATGCTGAACTATGCTCAAAACTACGGCGAATTCGTCACTCTCACGATTGAGAACATGTCCGAAGAGCATAAGAATATCCAGAATGGCGACGTAGCCACGGATATGACCGCCAACCTCGCCCGTGAGCAAGCCGCGAAGGCCGCCATCATCGAAGAGCCTTCTTCCGACGAACCTCTCCTCGATTACGCTCTGATCGCCGTGAGTAGCGGCCCAGGCCTCGACGAAATGTTCCGTGAGCTCGGCGTCAATGAAATCGTGAGCGGTGGCCAGACGATGAATCCCTCCACCGAAGATTTCGTGAAAGCCATCAAGCACGCCCACGCCAAAAACGTCTTCATCCTTCCCAATAACTCCAACATCGTGATGGCCGCGAGCCAAGCTTGCGAGGTCATCGCCGCCGAGGGCAAAGAAATCGTCGCCCGCGTCGTCGCCTCCAAAACCATCCCTCAGGGCATGGTCAGCTGCATGCAATTCAATCCCGAAGGCACCCCTTCGGAGAATTACTCCGCCATGAAGAGCGCCCTTCGTTCCATCAAGAGCGGCTCCGTTACCTACGCCATCAAGGACACCGACATCGGCGACGTCCATATCACCAAGGGCTTCTACATGGCCATGAAGGACGATAAGACGATCGTGAGTTGCCTCAGCGATAAATTCCAAGCCCTTTATGAGCTCGTGGATTCCCTCGTCGACAAAAAGAGCACCATGATTTCCGTGATGTTCGGAGCCGACGTGAGCGAAAAGGAAGCCTCCGCGGTTTCTGACCAGCTTTCCGAGAAGCATCACGGCATTGACCTCGACATCCGTAACGGCGGGCAGCCGGTCTACAGTTTCCTTGTCGGCGTCGAATAAAAAAACAAAAGATAAGCCCGGAATACCCGGGCTTTTTTCTTTCCGTCCACGCCAGCGAGAGCATGGTAGAATAAACCCATGGAACTTTCGAAGTCGCCCCTTGTGAAGGTCGCCCTCGCGGAGTATGGAATCCATAGCGAGCTCGACGTCCTGGAGCACGTTCCCCGGCGTTACGAGGATTATGGTCTCACGCCGGCGAAAAGCCTCTATGAGGACAAAGAGCGGGTCGTCGTTTTTGGGCACCTCAAAGGAGCCCTGACCCACCCCCTTCGTTTCGCCCATCGTCTGCTGTACCGTTTCTATTTCGAAAGCGTCACCGGCGCCGTCTTCCTCGTGGAAGCCTGGAACCGTCAATACCTCGGATCCTTTCTCGTCGAAAACACCGACTATACCCTCGTGGGGGTCTATGAGAAAAAGAGACGGGCTCTCGCCCTCGTCAATATCGTCAAGGGACCGGTCGATCCGGCCCATGCCCTTAAGCCCCTCTATTCGCTTCCGAATACCATCAACGCCCATACCTATTCTTCTCTTGTGAAAAGGTGCCTCGAGGATACGAAGGGCAAGATACCCGACGCGATACCCACTCCCTTTCGGCAAAAATACCGGCTCCTGCCCCGCGGCGAAGCCCTTACGAAGGTTCATTGCCCGACCTCTTACGAAGACGTGCGGCAAGGCTATCGGACCCTCAAATACGAAGACGCCCTCGTCTTTTCCCTCTCGACCCAAATCGTCCGGAAGGCCAATAAATCATTACAGAAAGAAAGACTGCGCCGCATCGACCAAGACAAGCTCCATTCCTTTGTCTCCTTGCTATCATATTCCCTTACCGCCGACCAACAAAAAGCGGTGGACGAAGCCCTCTCCGACATGGACTCGCCCTCGGTCATGTACCGTCTCCTCCAAGGCGACGTCGGAACCGGCAAGACTCTTGTTGCGGCCGTGCTAGCGTTTGCCAACTATACCCGGAGCGAACAGACGGCTTTCCTTGCCCCGACCGATACCTTGGCTCGCCAGCATTACGAAACCCTCAAAGCCCTTTTTGCGAACACCAACGTCAAAGTCGATCTGTTGGTCGGAGCCATGCCCCTCAGTGAGCGGGCCGCGGTCCTCGAGGATCTCGAGGATGGCACGACCGACATTCTCGTCGGAACCCATTCCCTTTTCAGCCATGACGTCCACTATGCGTATCTCGGTTTGGCCATCATCGACGAACAGCACAAATTCGGCGTCAACCAAAGAACGCTTCTCCTCGACAAAGGCGAGCACACCGATCTATTGCTGATGTCGGCCACCCCCATCCCTCGGACCCTCACACTCACAATTTACGGGGATCTCGACGTTTCCTCGCTTTACCTCTTCCCTTCTGGCAAGCGGCAGGTGAGCACCTCTTTGGTTCCCGTCGACGATCCCTCGATAAACGAAACCATCCTCGATTCCCTCAAAACCAACCATCGGGTCTACGTCATCGTTCCCACGATCAATGGAGCGGAAGAATCCCGTTCGGTCATTCAGATGGCCAACAAGTACAAACGCCTCTATCCAGGCAAGGTCACGATGATGCATGGGAGGATGGACGAGCTCTCCAAAGAAGCCGCCTCGGCCGCCTTTCGAACTGGTCTATGCCCCATCATGGTGGCCACCTCTCTCGTGGAAGTGGGTCTCGACGTCAAACCCGCGAACGCCATGATCGTCTATAGCCCCAGCCATTTCGCCCTCTCCTCGCTCCACCAGCTGCGCGGTCGCATCGGCCGCGACGGGACGCCCGCCCATTTTGTGATGGTGGACGATGGGGCCGATGAAGAAAAGGACAAACTGTCCATCCTTCTCAAAACGGAAGATGGTTTCAAGATTGCCGAAGAAGATCTCCGTCTCCGGGGCCCGGGAGAGATTGCCGGAACCAAACAAAGCGGATTGCCCGATTTCCGCTACGCCAACCTCGTGGACGATTTCCGCATCTTCGAATGCGCCCGGGACGATGCCGCGCTTATTCTCCAAAACCCCGATAACCCCGCGTTTACCAGGGTCCTCGAGAAAGCCAAGTCCGCTAGTGAAAACTCCTCGTTGGCCTAGTAGCAATGCGTTAAGCTTCTCGCTATACTAGCGAGAGAAAGAAAAGACATGAGCAAACTCGTAATCGACATGATGGGATCCGATTTGGGAAGCCTAGCCACCAAAGAAGGCGTGAGGCGTTTTCACTCCGTCCATCCGGATTGCGAGCTGGTGCTCGTCGGCCGAAAAGAAGAGCTTTCGGACATGGCGGGATACCAGATCATCGACGCCCCGGACATCGTGAAGATGGAGATGGGCGCCCTCGAGGTTCTTCGCGCGAAGAACTCCAGCCTTGTCAAAGCCGTTTCTACCGTGGTGGAGCAAAAGGCTGATGGTGTCGTCTCGGCCGGATCCACGGGTGCTTTTCTTAGCGCTTCCGCCCTCATCATAAAGAAAATCCCGGGCGTGGAACGTCCGGCTCTCGTGACCGCTTTCCCCAATCTTAACGGCCAAGGTTACGCCACCGTCCTCGACGTCGGAGCCTCCAGCAGCAACACCACTTTCGAACTTGATCAATTCGCCTTCATGGGCACCCTCTATAGCCGCCTGGTCTATGGTATCGAAAAACCTCGCGTCCGTTTGCTTTCTAACGGAGCCGAGGAAGGCAAAGGCTCGGCCCTCGGCAAAGAGGCTTTTCCTTTGCTTAAAAACGATGCTCGCCTAAATTTCCTTGGGAACATCGAGGCCTCGAACGCCTTAAAGGGTGAAGCCGACGTCATCGTGAGCGATGGCTATAGCGGCAACGTGATGCTGAAGTCGATGGAAGGCACCGCCAAAGGTATGTCCGACTTGCTTAAGAAGGCCTTCAAGAAAAACCTTTTCACCAAACTCAGCTACCTCTTCGTCCGCGGCGGACTCGCCGAGATGAAAGAGAAAATGAATCCGAAAGCCACTGGCGGAGCCCTCCTGATCGGCACGAATGCGGTGGTCGTCAAAGCCCATGGCAACAGCGATGGTGAGGCTTTCTTCCACGCGATCGAACTGGCTGAACGATTAGCTAAGGCCGGGCTTGTGGAGAAAATCGCCGAAGGAGTGGCCCATGGCTAAAGATCTCACACCTTTATTCCAACGGTTTAACATCGTCCCCCATGACCGGGTCCTTTATGAGCTGGCCTTCACGCACTCGAGCCTTAACGGAATGCTTGGCACGACCCATCGCGACTACGAACGCCTCGAGTTTCTCGGCGACGCCGTGATCGGCATGGTCACGGGCGAACTATGTTTCGTCTACCATCCGGAGATGGAGCAGGGCGACCTCAGCAAACTCAAATCGCAGTTCATCCGCACCGAGAGCGAAGCCGCTTACGGCTGCAAGCTCGGTCTCGATGATTACATCCGTATCGGCGCTTCCTTTCAGCGCGACCTCCGCGATACCCCGAACGTCATCGAGGACGTCTTCGAATCCTTCGTCGGGGCTCTCTATCTCGACCAAGGCCTCACCTTTTGCTACAACTTTGTCCGCTCCGTTTTCGAGGCCGACATCAAAAACGGCTCCGTCACCCCCGAAACGAATCCCAAGAACGAACTCCAGGAAGCCATGCAAGCCGAGAACAAGGAATCCGTCCATTACCGCATTCTCTCCGAAGAAGGCCCCGCCCACGACAAACTCTATGTGGCCGGCGTCTATTTTGAAGAACAAGAACTCGGACGCGGCGAAGGCAAGAGCAAACAGAAAGCCGAGATTGCGGCCGCTCGGGACGCCATGAACAAACGGGCCAAACCCGAAGGGAAACACTAACATGGGTCTCTTCGCTTTTCTAAAAAGCAAATTCCAACCCAAGGAAGCTGAGAAATACGACAAAGGTCTCAGCAAATCGAGGGCTTCTTTTGGCGACAAACTGGCCCAGCTAGCCAAACGCTACGCCCTCGTCAACGCCGACTATTTCGAAGAGCTTGAGCAAATCCTCATCGAAGCCGACGTCGGCGTCTCCCTTTCGCTCCGCCTCATCGAAGAACTCCTCGCGAAGAGCCAAAAGGAAAAGCTCACCGATCCTTCGGCCATCAACGAGGCCTTGGTCGACATGATGTTCGTCGGTTACGTGACGGAAGGCGAAGACATCGAAAACGAAGTTCGCTTCTCGAAAGACGGCCCGACTGTCCTTCTTGTCGTCGGGGTTAACGGGGTTGGCAAAACGACCACGATCGCTAAGCTCGCCGCCCGCTACCAAGCCCTAGGCAAGAAAGCCATGTTCGTGGCGGGCGATACTTTCCGGGCCGGAGCGGTGGAGCAACTCCGTGTTTGGGCCTCTCGTCTTAATGTTCCTATCATTGCCGGCAAAGAAGGGGCCGATCCTTCTTCCGTCGCTTACGATGGGGCGCAATTTGCCAAAGCCAATGGCATCGATTTATGCATTGTCGATACCGCCGGCCGCCTCCAGAACAAAACTGCTCTCATGAGCGAGCTTGCCAAAATGAAACGGGTTCTATCCCGCGAGATCCCTGGTGCCCCCCACGAGACCTTCCTCGTGATTGACGCGACGACTGGGCAAAACGGCGTCGAGCAAGCGAGTGGCTTCAAGGATTGCACCGATCTTACGGGCATCGTCATCACCAAAATGGATGGCACCTCCAAAGGCGGCATCGTCCTTTCGATCCGCGATCAGATCGGCGTCCCCGTCCGCTTCATCGGGCTCGGGGAGAAAATGGACGACCTCGAGGAATTCGACCTCGACAAATACTTGCACGGCCTTCTACTTGGAGACATGAAATGAGCAGCGATATCTTGCTTGAACGGGAAGAGGCTTTGTCCCTTTATGAACGTTATGGCGTCCTCCTAACGGAACGGGAACGCTCCCTTTTTCATCAATATTATTCCTGCGACCTTTCCCTTTCCGAGATCGCCGAAAACGAGGGCATCAGCCGGGCCGCGGTGAGCGATTCGCTAGGCAAATCCCTTACGAAGATGCGGGAGTACGAAGAAAAGCTCGGACTCCTTAAGACCGCCAAACGGGCCGAAGCCCTCCTCGAGAAGGCCAAGTCCGATATTGAAGAAACAAGAAACAAAGCTCTTGAGGAGCTTTCGGAGCTCATCACCCATGGCCTTTGAGTCACTATCGGAACGCTTCCAGTCGCTCTTTAAGAAGATGCGGGGGGAAAGCGCTCTTACCGAGAAAAACATGGAGGAGGCCCTCCGGGAAATCCGGATCGCCCTTCTCGAAAGCGACGTCAATTACCAAGTCGTTAAGGCTTTCACTTCCGACGTGAAGGAAAAGGCCCTTGGCCAAGCCGTCTACACCAAGGTCTCCCCGAGCGAGATGCTCGTGAAGATCTGCCACGACGAGGTCGTCACGCTGCTAGGCGAGGACAACCAGGGAATTTCTTTCGTCAAAGGGGGTCCGACCACCGTCATGTTGGTGGGCCTTCAGGGCTCAGGAAAAACCACCACGGCGGGCAAGTTGGCTCTCCGCTACAAGAGCAAAGAAAAGAAGAAAGTCCTCTTGGCCGGCCTCGACGTCTACCGTCCGGCCGCTCTCGAGCAACTTAACGCTCTCGCTACTTCCATTGGAGTCGATTTCTTCTCGCTTGGCCTGAACGTTTCGCCTTTAGAGATCGCCCGGGCCGCGAGGGCCAAAGCGGTCATTGAGAAGTACGATCTCTTGATTCTTGATACGGCCGGCCGTCTCGCCATCGATGAGAAACTCATGGGCGAACTTTCCGCCATCACAAAAGACATTCACCCCGAAGAGACCTTGCTCCTCGTGGACGCCATGTCCGGCCAAGATGCCGTCAACGTTGCCAACGCCTTCAATAAGGACATCCGTCTGACGGGTCTTATCATGTCGAAACTCGATGGTGATGCCAAAGGCGGCGCGGCTCTTTCCATCAAGTACCTGACCGGCTTGCCCATTAAGTACGCCGGCGTCGGCGAGAAAGTCGAAGACCTTGACGTCTTTTATCCTTCCCGTATGGCCGACCGGATCCTCGGCATGGGCGACGTCGTCACTTTGGTCGAAAAGGCCAAGGAGCAGATTGACGAAAAGGACGCCGAACGCGAAGCCAAGAAGATGATGGGTGGCGAGTTCACCCTCGAGGATATGCTGAAGCAGATGAAGATGGTCCAGAAGATCGGAAGTTTAGGCGCCATCGCCAAGATGATTCCGGGCATGCCCTCCCTTAGCGAAGAGCAGAAGAACCTCGCCGAGAAGCAGATGAAGGATTTCGAGACCATCATTAATTCGATGACCCCCTATGAGCGGCGCCATCCGGAGGCCCTCAAGTTCTCGATGAAGAACCGCATCGCCCGAGGCGCGGGCAAGACCAACGCCGACGTCAACCGGGTCATCAAAAAATACGAGCAGACCAAAGAGCAGATGAAGATGCTGAAGCAATACCAGAAGTCAGGCAAGATGCCTGGCGGTTTCGGAGGAGGCTTTCCCTCATGAAAACCATCCGAATTGAGGACATCGGGGTCGATCCGTTCACCCTTTTCGCCCATCCGGCCGTCGCCCTTGTGGAAGCGGATGGCAAAACGAACGCCCTCACCCTTTCGTGGGGCGCTCTCGGATCCCTTTGGCATAAGCGGTGCGTCTTCGTCTTCATCCGCGATTCCCGTTATTCGCACGAACTATTCGCTCATTGTGATGGTTACTCGGTTTGTTTTCTCGACAAAACCCATGCTGATAAGTCTCAGCTTTTTGGCTCGACCTCAGGCCGCTACGTCGACAAAATCGCCGCCAGCGGTTTGACGGTAATTAAGGAAAAGGGCATTCCTTACTTCGCGGAATCCGAGCTCGTCATCATCGGCAAAAAGCTCATTGGGGTCGATCTCCCGTCAAAGGAGATTCTCGATCCAGCGACCATATCGACTTATTACCCCGAAGGCGGCTATCACACCTGCTATCCGGCCGAAATCCTCTCCGTCCTCAAACAATAAAGAAAAATGAGACCTCGCGGCCTCATTTTTTCAGGAATTTCTTGCCTTTTTCGAGGGCGTCACTTTCCCATTTCGGGGTTTCCCCGTCGTCGAGCTCAGTAAGGAGCTTTTTGTCGGCTTTGGTGAGAACGAGTTTCTCGAAGAGGTCGGGGCGGAACTTCCGCGTGAGGGCGAGCGATTGCTTGCGCCTCCACTTCTCAATGGCTTGGTGATCGCCGGTATAGAGGATATCCGGCACCTTTTGCCCTTCATAGTCGGAGGGTTCCGTGTACTGCGGATATTCCAAGAGCGGCTGGTTGAAGGATTCGTCGACGAGGGATTCGCTCGCGATGGCGCCTTCCAGCAGACGGATGACCGAATCGGAGACCGCCATGGCGGGGATCTCGCCTCCGGTGAGGACGTAATCCCCAATGGAGAGCAATTCATCGACGTAGGCGTTGACCCGTTCGTCGACCCCTTCGTAATGGCCGCAGACCAGGATCAGATGGTCTACTTTCGCGTAGCTTTTGGCTTTCGCTTCGTTGTAGGTCGTTCCTCGAGGGGAGAAGAGGATGGCGTGGCTGCCTTCCGTCCGGACCGCCTTGATGGCGTCCACGATGGGTTGGCATTTCTCGATGAGCCCGGCCCCGCCTCCGATGGGAGGGGTGTCGGTCCGGCCATATTTGTCCTTGGTAAAGGAACGGATATCGGCGATCTCGATCTCCACGCAACCCTTCGCGATGGCGCGCTTCATGATGGAGTTGCCCATAAAGCCGTCGAACATCGCCGGGAAAAGGGTGAGGATCGTGATTTTCATAAGAGGCCTGCCATAACCTTGATAATAATCTTTTTAGCAGGCAGGTCGATGGAGACGATAAAGGTTTCAAAGCGGAAGGGCACGAAGAAATCGGGGGCGCCTTCCCGTCCGACTCGGAGGGTTTTCGTGGGGGCGCAGCTGAGGACGTCTTTGACGACGCCGAGTTTGTTACCAGCTTCGTCGAGTACGTCGAGACCCTTCAGTTCTTCCAGACGGAAATAGCCCTTTGGTAAGGTGGCCTTCTCCCGTTCGATCAAGAGGGTGCAGGGGAGGTGGCGTTCCGCCTCTTCGATGGAGGGCCACTCTTTGAAGCCGAGGACGACGAATCTTCCTTCGTCGCGGAAAAAACTTACCGTCACGGGGAGGCTGGTGCCATCGCCTTGGAGGACGGTCAGTTGGGTGCCGCGCTTAAAACGTTCGGCGGGGAAGTCGGTCAGGCAATAGGCCCGAACCTGCCCCTTGAGGCCAACCGTTTTTCCAATTTCGGCTAATTTGATGAGATCCATGAAAGAAACGGCGCCAATTACTTGGCGTCGTCCTTGTCTTTCTCGCCTTCGTTGAAGCTTTCGAACTTCAAGTGGATGCGAATGTTGCTGTTGTCGGCTTTGCCGGCGATATCGATGGCTTCACGAAGGGCGTTGGCCACGGTGCCGCGCTTCCCAATGAGGCGGGCCGTGTCATCGTCTTCAGCGACGATGAGGAGCGTGACGTCACGCTTGCCGTCAGACGGCAATTCCCGGATCATCACCGAGTCTTTGTGCTCGATGAGGGGATCGATGAGGCCATGGACAATGCTCTCGTAATCCATTGTTATTTCGCTCCTTTGGCTTCGGCAGCCTTCGGGGCGGCTTCTTTCTTAGCGGTCTTGGCGTTCAGGCCTTTCTTGGCGAACATGGCGCGGATGCTGTCGCTCGGGATGGCTCCCGCGGCAAGCCACTTCTTGGCGAGGTTCTCGTCGATGATCGCGCCTTCAAGGCCCTTCTTCGGGTCATAGACGCCAATCTGCTCGATGATGCGGCCGTCTCTGGCGAAGCGGCTATCGGCGGCGACGATGCGGTAGAACGGATCGCTGTGGCGTCCGGTTCTGGTCAATCTGATTTTTACTGACATGGATGGATATCCCCTTTTTTACAAGAAAAGATTACGTCATCTCTACATTACTGTCAAGTTTCTTCGCTTGACACGTCTTCTATGGAAGATGCAAGGGGTTCGAACCCCGCTGTTTCGACTTGTTTTATCCCTTAAGGGAGTCTATCATTACTTTCGCGTCCGTAAGGACGATACGCAGGCTCCGCTGGCCAGTCACTTGGTTCATGAACCTGAGGAGAATACCAATCGAAAGGAGGTACTCAAAAGATGAATACCAATATCGTCAATGAAGTTACCGCCCGCCAGATTCGGAAAGACGTTCCCGCGTTCTCGAGTGGCGACACCGTCAGGGTGTTTGTCCGCATCATCGAAAACAAGAAGGAGCGCATTCAGCTTTACGAAGGCGTCGTCATTCAGCGCAGAGGCCATGGTGTTAGCGAGACGTTTGTTGTCCGCAAAATCTCCAGTGGCGTCGGCGTCGAACGTACATTCGCCCTCAACAGCCCCTCGATCGCTCGCATAGAGCTCGTCAAGGTTGGCCATGTTCGCCGGGCTCGCATCCACTATATGCGCGGTCTCGCCGGCAAAGCTGCCCGTATCAAAGAGCAGGCAACCAAAGTCGAAGTCAAAAAGTAGTTTAAGTGACAAACTGAGGCCAGTCGGAAAGACTGGCCTTTTTTGCCCCCGCGCGCGTTGCGTTAATGCAACACGACTTCTATAATCAACTGATAGCATGGCCCATCTTGACACTGTAAAAACCGAAAGCGAATTACCCCCTTCTTCCTCCGCAAAGGAAAAGCCCCTTTCGTTATGGGGGATGATTTTCCGCGTCTTATGGATCGCCGTTTTCGTCGTCGTCATTGCCGTCTCGAGCCAAATCATCTACGACTACACCCGTTACGACAACTTCTGGGTGAGCGGCGATTCGATGTACCCCACCCTCAATAAAGACGCGACGAGTTCCTTGCATCCGGGTGAAACCAATCCTGGCACCTGGGGCAATTTCTCGGGACGGGCCGGCCTAGACGTCACCTACGTCTGCGACTACGGCTTAAGCGATTCCAAACCCGGCTTTCAGGAAAAGCTGCAACGCTTTGACATCGTGGTGGCCCATTATGACAGCACCTACAACCCCGAACACACGGGCGACGAGGACATGTTCCGCGAGGACGCCGTGATTAAGCGTCTCATCGGTTTGCCGGGCGAATCCCTCTATTTCACCCCCGAGGGTGAACTTTACGTCAAAAAGGTCGGCTCCCCCGATTACGCCTTGGTCGAGCAACCCTCCGCCATTGTCAACGACGTAGACGAACATGGTAACCGAGTGATCGGCAATACCGCTTCGACCACAGCCATCAAGAACATTGGAACGTCTGTCTTTGTCGGCTCGGTCGCTAACCCGGCCACCATGCAGGCGGATGAATACTTCGTCATGGGCGACAACCGCCGTCTCGGGGCCAGCGACGACAGCCGCAAATACGGCCCGCTTGGCATCCGTCATCGCAGCAACCCTTCCTATCCTCTCGGCAAAGACCTTCTTGGCGGGAAAGCGGTGGCCGTCACGGCCAAGCGCACCGTCATCGTGAAGAGCAACGGAACCATCGTGAACCATTGGCTCTTCGGCAGCACTCTGCTCCCTTGGCAGATCAAGTACCTCGGACCGGATGGCGAAGCGGCCAACACCTTATCCGTCACACCGGCGTCTCTCAGCAATTTGGCGTTGTTTTCCTACGCCGGGAGGCGGCTATGGCGTTAGTCAAGAACGTCCATTACTTCCCCGGCCATATGAAGAAGGCCCAGGAGAGCCTCGCCGGACTCATGAGATTAGCCGATCTCGTGATTGAGATCGCGGATGCGAGGGCCCCTCTTTCGACGAGAAACCCCGCCCTCCGTTCTCTTATCGGCGGGAAGCCCCACCTTTTGCTCCTAAGTAAACTCGACAAGGCTGACGCCTCCATTGTGAATGAATGGTCTTCCTATTTCCTAACGGAAGAGAACCTTTCCGTCGTTTCCAGTAACCTCAAAAAAGAGAAATTCCATAGCATCCTATCGCTTATCGGCCCGCAACTCGCCGAGAAACGCGCCAAAGAGGCCCGCGTGGGCATGAAACCCCAGCCGGCCCGCCTCTTGGTCGTGGGCATCCCTAACGTCGGTAAAAGCACCCTTATCAATTCCCTCGCCGGCCATCAGGTGGCCAAGGTCGAGAACCGCCCCGGCGTCACGAGGGCCGAGCAATGGATCAAAGTGTCCGAGGGCGTGATGCTCCTCGATACCCCGGGCATCCTTCCGATGAACTATCCCGACCGGCAGCAAGCCGTCAGGCTGGCGCTATTAGGATCCATCAAGGAAGAAGTGCTTCCTAACGATGATTTGGCCCGCTCACTACTTAGCTATCTTCGTTCGAATTACCCCTCTTGCCTCCGGGCCCGCTACGGCCTCGAAGATTTGGGTTTATTAGGCGACGACGAGGTTATGGCTTCCATCGCCCAGAAACGGGGCCTGCTTCTTCAAGGCGGGGCTTCCGACATGGAAAAAGCCGCTTTGGCGCTCATCAGGGATTTCCAAGACGGGGCGCTCGGCCGTTTGTGTCTCGAGAGGCCCTAAATGCTCCAAAAAGAAAGAGACTTCTATAGCCCTTCCGTCAAACTCATCGTCGGGATCGACGAGGCGGGCCGTGGCCCATTGGCCGGGCCGGTCTATGCCGCCGCGGTGGTTTTCCCGCCTTCTTTCGAGAATGAGGAAATCAACGACTCCAAGAAACTCAGTGCCAAGAAACGCGAAGAGCTTTTTTCTCTCATTAAGGAAAAGGCCTTAGGCTTTGGGATTGCCTCCGTCTCGGCGGAAGAAATCGATCGGATCAACATCTACCAAGCGACCAAAGTCGCCATGCTGCAAGCCTTGGCCCAGATAAAAGTTACCTACGATATGGTCATCACGGACGCCATGCCTCTACAGGGCGTGGAGGTTCCTCTTCTTCCCATGATCAAGGGTGACGCCAATTGTCTTAACGTCGCTGCGGCCTCTATTCTCGCGAAGGTGAGCCGGGACCATTATCTTGAGGAACTGGACCGCCAGCACCCCCAGTATGGCTTCAAGAAGCACAAAGGCTACGGGACCAAGGAGCACCTAGCGGCCCTCTCCGCCTATGGTCCTATTCCTGGAATCCACCGGAAAACCTTTGCCCCCGTTGCCGCTTTCTACAAAGAACAAACGAAGCTCTTTTAGGTCCGAATCGCCATGAGTCTCCTACTTGAGAGTGGGAGGCTTTTTGTTCATGAATGCCAGAAATACACTGATTGCCTTGTCGATGAAATACGGGGGCGATTGGGATCGTCTCCTCTCCGCCATCCGCGAAAAGGAACATATCAGCGAAGAGGAAATCAACGAGGCTCTATCCGCCCTGCGTAGCAAGGCGTTGACGATCGTCGACCCTGAGTATCCCGAGTCCCTAAAATCCTCCTTCAAGCCGCCTTTAGTACTTTATTATTACGGGGATGTTTCCCTCGTGGCCAAAGAGAGCGGTTGCCTAGCCTACATCGGCAGTCGGGACGCCTCGCCCTATGGCCTTCGGATGGCCAAGATCCTCGGGGGCCAGGCGAGCGGGGAAGGCCTCACGGTGGTGACGGGTTTGGCCCGTGGGATTGACGCTGAGGCGACGAAGGCGGCACTCGAGGCTGGTGGCAAAGCGGTGGCGGTCCTGGGAAGCGGCATTGACTTCCCTTACCCCCTCAGCAGCAAAGACCTTTACGACCGCCTCAAGACAAGCGGATTGCTCCTCAGCGAATATCCCGGAACCTCCGAACCGAAGAAAAGCAATTTTCCTTTTCGGAATCGTCTCATCGCGGCCCTCTGTCACGCCTTGGTGGTCGGGGAAGCCGGTCGCAACAGTGGGACCCTCATCACGGTCAGCTACGCCCTCGGGAGCAACAAGGAAGTCGGGTGCGTACCCTATACGGCCGAGGAAGACAGCGCCTGCAACACCCTCATCAAAGAAGGGGCCTTCATGATCGAGAACCTCTCCGACCTCAATTCCATGATCGGTTTCGAGGGCGAGAAAAAGCCCGAGGGGGACAGGGTCGAAAAATAAGTTTTTCTCATCCCTATAAATAATCTTATTTATATAAAGGAAAAGGGGAAGCCCACCATTTGACAAGCCCTCATTTGCTCACTATATTGAGTGCCGTTCAAAAGGGGTCATCATGAAACTTGTCATTGTCGAGTCACCACATAAATGCGATACCATCGGACGTTATTTAGGCCCCGATTACAAAGTCATGGCCAGCCAAGGTCACATCCGTGACCTTTCCACCAAAGGCAAGGGCGGTCTCGGCATCGATGTCGAGCACGGTTTCGTGCCGGATTTTGTAATCACCCCTGCGAAGAAACCCATTGTCCGCGAACTTCAGGCCGCGGCGAAGAAAGCCGACGAAGTGATACTCGCGACCGACCCTGATAGGGAAGGGGAAGCCATTTCCTGGCACCTCGCCCAGATTCTTAACCTACCCGTGGAAACCACCAAGCGGTGGCAGTTCCACGAAATCACGAAACCGGCTATCGAAGAAGCCGCCTCCACTCCGAAGTATCTCGACATGAACCTCGTCAACTCCCAAGAGACGCGGCGCATGTATGACCGTATCATCGGTTTCAAGCTCTCGAGCCTTCTCCAAAAGAAGATGGGTTCCCAAAGCGCCGGCCGCGTGCAGTCGGTCACCCTCAAGATGATCGTCGATAACGACGCGGAAATCTCCGCTTTCAAGCCCGAGGAATATTGGTCTCTCGACGTCGACCTCGTCCTCGATGGCAAGAAAGTCACCGCGAGCCTCGACAAGATCGACGGCAAAACCGCCGCCCTTCATAGCAAAGAGGAAACCGATGCCGTCTTGGCTCGTTTAGGCAAGACCATGGAGCTAGTTTCTCTTACCTCCGTCGAAAAACACGTTCCGTCCAAACTGCCTTTCACGACTTCCACGATGCAGCAGGAAGCCTATAACCGCTTCAAGTTCTCGACCAGCCGCACTCAGAGTTTGGCTCAGACCCTTTACGAAGGTATGGAGGTCAATGGCGAGCATGTCGGCTTGATCACTTACATGCGTACCGATAGCACCCGTTTAAGCGAGGATTTCTTCTTTAAGCACGCCAAGCCCTTCATTCTCGAAACCTATGGCTCCGAGTATTTGGGCTTTATCAAAACCGCCAAAAACAGCGCCTCCGCCCAGGACGCCCACGAAGCCATCCGCCCGACCGGAACCCACCGGACTCCGGAAGTGGTGGCCAAATACGTGAGTGCCGACGAAGCCAAACTCTATCGGTTGATTTACGACCGCGCCATGGCCTCGGTCATGAGCGACAAAATCCAGCGCGACACCACGGCCCTTTTCTCGGTCAACGGTTTGACCTTCAAAGCCACCGGCGTTCAGACGATCTTCAAAGGCTACGAAGCCATCTATGGCGACTTCGAAGACGATGACACCCGTCTTCTTCCCGCTCTCCAGGAACGCGAAGTGTACGCCGTCGAAAACATTGATCCCGAACAGAAATTCACCAAGGCTCCGGCCCGCTATACCGAAGCCAAGGTCGTCAAATTGATGGAAGAGAAAGGCATTGGCCGCCCGAGCACTTACGCCTCGACGATCAAAACCCTTTTGGCCCGCGCTTATATCACCTCCAAGGCCGGCGTTTTGACTCCGACCGAAAGCGGCACGAGAACCACGATCGTCCTCAACAAGTTCTTCCCGGAACTCGTCTCGACCGAATACACGGCCAACATGGAGAAGAAGCTCGATGAGATCGAAGCAGGCCAGGAACGGCAGATCGATGCCATGAATGACTTCTACGGCCCCTTCATCGAGAAATTCACTTCCGTCGCCGACAAGATGTACAAGGATCCGGCTCAGCCCACGGGCGAAACCTGCCCGAAATGCGGCTCGCCGCTCGTCATCAAGAAGAGCAAATACGGCTCCTTCGTCGCCTGCAGCAACTATCCGAAATGCGATTACATCCAGAAGAAGCCCAAAGAGCCGGCCAAAGAAACCGGTGAGATGTGCCCCGTCTGCGGCCGCCCGCTCGTCGAAAGAAAAGACCGCAAAGGTCGTCCTTTCGTCGGCTGCTCTGGCTATCCGAAATGCAACTACATCAAGGGAGCGGAGAATCGTCCGGCTTCCCCAGCCGCCTATACCGAAAAGGACTTCGTCAAGGAATGCCCTTCCTGCCATAAAGGCCACCTCGTGGTCAAACATGGCCGCAAGGTCGATTTCCTTGGCTGCACCAACTTCCCGAAGTGCCACTACCACGAGTGGATCGACGACAAGAAAGGCAAGAAGTGAGCGGCTCACGCCTCGCGAAAATCATCGGAGGCGGCCTCGCTGGTAGCGAAGCCGCTTTTTATCTGTTAACCAAAGGTTACGAGGTTCATCTTTACGAACGGAAGCCCACTATAGACGACGGGGCCCACGTGAATCCGGACCTTGGAGAACTTGTTTGCTCCAATTCTCTCAAGAGCGAGCGGCTCGATAACGCCTGCGGACTCCTGAAGGAAGAGATGCGGAAGATGGCTTCGCTCACCATGGCCTCCGCCGAAATCGCCTCCGTTCCGGGCGGGAACGCCCTCACGGTCGATCGCGACGTTTTCGCTGCGGAAATCACGAAAAAGCTGCAATCCTTCCCTCGTTTTCACTTGCACCGAGAGGAAGTGACGACGATTCCCGAGGGTGATGTCATCATCGCGACGGGACCCCTCACGAGCGGACCGCTTTTAGATGCTCTGGCCCGTGAAGTCGGAAAAGACAATCTCTCTTTCTTCGATGCCTCGGCTCCGATCGTCAAAAAGGCTTCGCTCGATTTTACGAAGGTCTACGCTAAGAGCCGTTTTGAGCAAGGCGACGACGCCTACCTGAATTGCCCCTTCACCAAAGACGAATACGACCGGTTCGTGAAAGAGCTCCTTGGAGCCGAGAAGGCTTTGGTCCACGATTTCGACACCCATTATTTTGAAGGCTGTTTGCCGCTCGAGGTCATGGCCGCTCGCGGGCCCGAAACCCTCCGCCACGGACCTCTAAAGCCTTTTGGCCTTGAAACCCCGGAGCATCCGCGTCCTTATGCGGTGGCCCAACTCCGCCAAGACACCAAACTCGGCGACTACTACAACCTCGTGGGCTTTCAGACCAACCTCACCTATCCAGAGCAGAAGCGGGTCTTCTCTATGATCCCCGGCCTCGAAAAGGCCGAATTCCTCCGGTATGGCCTCATGCATCGGAACAGTTACATCAATGCCCCCGGAGCCCTTCAGGACGATCTTTCGCTGAAGAGCCGTCCGGGCGTTTACATCGCCGGTCAGTTGTCAGGGGTCGAAGGCTACGTCGAAAGCGCCGCCCTTGGCATCGTCGCCGCCATCAATTTCTATCGGAAAAACGAAGACAAAGGTTTTCTTCCGTTACCGAAGAACACCATCCTCGGAGCCCTTGTGGATTACGTCGTCCATTCGACCGCGGGCTACTTCCAACCGATGAACGCCAATTGGGCCCTCTTGCCAGGCTCCTCTAGCGCCACCCGGGAAGAAACTATCGTCACGAGCCTAAAGGCGATAGAATCCTATTGGAAGAGCGTGAATGAATAAAGCCGAAAAAGAGTTTCTCAATCATTTGCAATACGACCGTCAGTACAGCCTTAACACGGTGGAAAGCTACCGTCGTGACATCGACAAGTTTTTCCTGTTCCTCGACGGCAGTAATATTCTGATGGACCGCCTGAGCAAAGACGACATTCGGACCTGGCTCGGCCAAGAGCTCGACAAGGGCGTTTCGAAGCGCAGCTGCCAAAGACGGATGTCCTCCCTCCGTGGTTTTTACGAGTTCTCGAAAGAGCAAGGCTACGTGCCAGGCAATCCCTTCCATTTCGTCGGCGCCCCCAAGAAACCGGTGCGGTATCCAAAAGCCCTCACCATCGAGCAAATCGAGGCCCTTTTTGAGACTAACGCCAAACGGACCGACGAGCTGCATTTCCGCGACCAAGCCATACTCGAGCTCCTTTACGCCTCAGGTATGCGGGCCAGCGAACTTTGCCATCTCACCAAAAGCCAGATCGACTTCCGCAACCGGATGATCCGGGTCTTCGGCAAAGGCAAAAAGGAACGCCTCGTGCCTTTTGGGGTCACGGCGAGCCAAGCCATGACGGAGTATTACAACCATTACCGCGAAGCCCTCTTGTCGAAGCATAAAGGCGGAGTTCTTCCCGGTTCATACTTCCTGACCGATCGGGGCAACCAGCTCACAGTGCGGGATCTCGAGTTCATCCTGACGGAAGTCCAAACGAAAACCGGAGTGTTTTTGGGTCTTCACCCCCATGAGCTCCGCCATACCTTCGCCACCCATCTCCTCGAGGGCGGGGCCGATCTTCGCCTCATCCAGGAACTTTTGGGCCACGAAAGCCTCAATACCACCCAGATTTACACCCATGTGAGCCAGAAGGCTTTGAAGCAGCAGTACCTAGACCATTTCCCCAAGCGGACTAAGGGCGAGAAATAGCCTTTTCGCTTCCTATACGCGCAGGCGGGTGCTATAATCCCACTCGGCGCTTTTCTTATGGAAAAGCTGCCAAAATGCACACCTCGCGGATTCAGCGCCGTGTTCCCTAGCGGGCAAAAATGCTTAAAAATCGCTTGGGTGGTCAGCTGCTCGAAACGGGGGAGGAACAAACAAATGGAGGTCACCAAAATGAGTGACGAAAAGAAAGTGGTAGCAGGCATCCCTGCTGCCGTAGCTCCGGCCATCGCCGCTGCTCAGCCGACCATGGCGGATATCGTTCGCGATCCGAACGCTCCGATCATGACTATCAAGAAACTGCTCGACGCTGGCGCCCACTTCGGACACCAGACCCGTCGTTGGAACCCAAAGATGGGCAAGTTCATCTACGGCGCCCGCAATGGCATTTACCTCATCGACCTCGTCAAGAGCGCCGCTTGCGTGAATGTCGCTTACAAAGCCCTCAAGTCCATCGTTGACGAAGGCGGCAAAGTCCTCTTCGTCGGCACCAAGCCCCAGGCTCAGCAAATCACCATCGAAGAAGCCCTTCGCAGCGGCTCCTTCTATATCGCCAATCGTTGGTTAGGCGGCACTCTTACCAACTTCCGCACCATCCTTACCCGCATCAAGAGACTCAAGGACCTCGAAGCCATGGAGGCCGAAGGAGCCTACGATAAGCTTCCGAAAAAGGAAGTCGCCATCCTCAAGAAAGAGCAAGCCAAACTTGCCCGCAACCTCGAAGGCATCAAAGAGATGCGCCGTTTGCCCCAGGCCGTCGTGGTCGTTGACCCGACCGTCGAGCACAACGCCGTCAAAGAAGCCCACAAGCTCGGCATCAAAGTGTTCGGCATCTGCGATACTTCCGATGACCCCGATCCTATCAATTTCCCGCTTCCCAGCAACAACGATGCCGCCAGCGCCATCAAGCTCCTTATGGGGACTTTGGCCGACGCCGTCGTCGAGAGCAAGGGTGGCGTGACTGAGTTCGCCTTCGTGAAAGACCAGGGCGAAGAAGCCACCATGAAAGACGCGATCCGCGTCGCTGACGCCGCTAACGAGGCCCGCAAGGCCGCGATGCGCGCCCAACGCAAGGAACGCGAAGAGAGATTCGCCAAGATTCAGGCCGAAAGAGCCGCCCGTTACGCCTCCCATGACGGAGCCGTGAGCCCGGCCCCGGCCGCCCCCGTCGCCCCTGCGAAGGCCGATGAGGATGTCCCTTCCAAGGATGAGGAGAAAGCCTAATGGCCGACCAGAACGTCATTGAATTAATCAAAGCCCTCCGGGAAAGAACCGGAGCTGGCATGATGGATTGCAAACATGCCCTCGAAGCGAACGGGATGGACCTTGAAAAGTCCGTCGATTACCTTCGCGAGAAAGGCATCGCCAAGCAAGCCAAGCGCGCCAATCGTACGGCCGCCGAAGGCTTGACCAACATCGCCATCTGCGACGAGTGCGGCAAAGCCGTTATCGTCGAAATCAACTGCGAGACCGATTTCGTGAGCGCCTCCGACAAGTTCAAGGCCCTCGTGGAACACGTCACCTCGATTCTGCTTCAGAAACAGCCCGCCACCCTTGACGAGGCCAAGAAGCTCACCGAGAAAGACTTCCAAGACGCCGGCTTAGCCGTCGGCGAGAAACTCGATCTCCGTCGCTTCGCCATCATCGAGAAAAAGTCTGAACAAGGCTTTGCCTCCTACATTCACATGGGCGGAAAGATCTCCGTCGTCGCCACGCTCTCTAAGGCCGACGAAGAGATCGCCAAGCCCCTCGCGATGCACATCGCTGCCAACAGCCCGCTCTACATTGACCTCAAAGACGTCCCCGCGAGCGATCGCGAACGCGAGAAGGCCATCGCCGAGCAGGAAGTTAAGGATGACCCCAAGCTTCAAACGAAGCCGGCGCAAGTCCTCGCTCAGATCGTTGAGCGCAAAGTCGACAAGACCCTCTCGACGAGCTGCCTCGCCCTTCAGCCTTACCTGATGGATGAGAGCAAGACCGTCGGTCAGTTCCTCATCGAAAAAGGCGTTTCCGTGGTTTCCTTCGTCCGCTTCCAAGTCGGCGAAGGCATCGCGAAAAACCTCGACCAAGAGAATTAACGAAACAAACGCGCACCAACCCTGCGCGTTTTTCGTATAATAGGAGGCAGTATGGAAAGCATCTATAAAACAATCGTGCTGAAACTCTCCGGCGAAGCCCTCGCCGACGGGAAAGACAAAAGCATCCTCGACGCCAAGAAACTGCAAGCGGTGGCTGACACCGTCGCCCGCATCCGTAAGATGGGCGTGCAGGTCGCGGTCGTCGTCGGAGCCGGCAACATCTATCGGGGCAAACTCTCCGAGAAGATCGGCATCGAGCACTCGACCGGCGATTACATGGGCATGCTCGGGACTATCATCAACGCTCTGGCACTCCAAAGCGCCTTTGAGGAAAAGGGACTCGAGGTTCGCGTCATGAGTTCCATCAACGTCCCCCAGGTTTGTGAGCCCTACATCCGCCGCAAAGCCATCCACCATCTGAAGAATGACCGCGTCGTCATCTTCGCTGGCGGCACCGGCAACCCCTATTTCACCACCGATACCACGGCGACCCTCCGGGCCCGCGAGGTCGGAGCCGACGCCATCCTGATGGCCAAAAACGGAATCGAAGGAGTCTATGACTCCGATCCCCGGGTGAACAAGGATGCCAAATTCCTGCCTAAACTAACTTATCGCGAAGTCATTGAGCGGAAACTCGGGGTCATGGATTTGACCGCCGTCGCCCTCCTTGACGACAGCCCCATCAAGATTAACGTCTTCGACATGGAGAACCCCGACAACATCGTCAAGGTCCTCTTGGGCGAAAAGATCGGAACCCTCATCTCCAAGGAGTAACACACTATGGATCCCTTAGTAAAAGAAGCCGCTGACACGATGGGTAAATCCATCGACAGCTTCCTCGTCGGTTTAAGCAAATTACGGAGCGGGCGCGCCAATCCGGCTCTTCTTAACGGTTTGCAGTGCGACTATTACGGCGACAAGATGGACATTTCCGCCCTCTGTGCCATCTCGATGCCCGAGCCGCGCCAGCTTTTGGTTCGTCCCTATTCGCGGGAAGACCTCAAGGCCGTCGCCGCCGCCATCGGCAGCGCCAACCTCGGCGTAAACCCTCAGGTTGAAGCCGACGCCATCCGCATCGTGATCCCGCCTCTCACCGAAGAGACCCGCCGCGACATCACGAAACAAGCCAAAATCCTTTCCGAGGAAGCCCGGGTGGCCGTTCGTAACGTCCGTCGCGACTATCTCTCGCTCGTGAAGGACGACGATTCGATGTCCGACGACTACAAGGACCGCGTGGAGGAAGACATCCAAAAAGCGGTGGACGAAAGCAATAAGCGTATCGATGAGATCATCGCCGAAAAGACGAAGGAAATCATGTCGATCTGACCTCTCGATTTCTTAGTTAGGCCATCGCCTTTGGGGGTGGCCTTTCTTTTTGGGAGGGAAAAGTAAAGTTCTTTTCCGATTACCGCGTTCCTATGGCCCTTTTTCGTTTTTCATAGATGAAAAGCCGTACACGCTTCTTCATGCGTAGGCGCGTGAATGCTATAATCAAGCACGTCCATGAAAGAGCAATTCCACCTTAATAAAAAACTTGATCACGTCGCTTTCATCATGGATGGAAACGGCCGTTGGGCCAAGGCGCGTGGACTACCTCGCTACCTTGGGCATAAAGAAGCCTGCAACCGCATCATCGAACTCTTTGAGGTTTGCCGCGAATCCAAAATAAAAAACATGTCTTTCTTCGCTTTTTCGACAGAAAACTGGAATCGGCCGCAGGATGAGATCGACCACCTCATGGACTACCTTGAGGAGTTTTTCCGCAAGGAAATCGATTATCTGGATTCCGTCGGAACCCGCATCGTCGTCTCCGGCGACCTGACTCGTATCCGGGAACAAACCCGTACCGTTTGCCTCGAAGCCATTCGGCGCACGAAAGACAATGATACCTGGGTTATCAACATCTGCCTCAATTACGGTGGGCGCGATGAAATCGTCCGCGCGGCCCGCAAAGCCGCTGAACTGGCCGTGGAGGGACGCCTTGATCCCTCGTCTCTCACCGAAGCCTCTTTCCGAACCTTTTTCTGGGAGCCGAGCTTACCGGATATCGATTTGCTCATTCGGACCTCGGGCGAGGAACGGATCAGCAACTTCATGCTCTACCAGTGTGCCTATAGCGAACTAGTCTTCACTCCGGTCAAATGGCCGGATTTCAAACGCGAGGCCTTCGTCGCCTGCCTCCAAGAATTCGATAGCCGCGACCGCCGCTATGGAGGACTAAAAAATGAATAAGAATCCGGTCAATGAGATAACGCCACAAAACAAAGCTTCCTTCCGGAACCGCGCCATCGTGGCCATCGTCATGATCGCCACCATCATCCCCGCCTTCATCCTGGGCGGTTGGGTCTTTTTCGCGACCGTCGCGATCTTCCTTGGCCTCGCCATCTACGAGATGATCACCGCGACCGGCAAGAAGTACCCGTGGTACGTGTGGTTCTTCTGTTACCTCATCGTTTACTCTTTCACCTACTGGTTCGTCATCAAAAACAATTTTGCCTCCTTGCTCGAGGCCAGAGCGGCGCAGGTCCCTTTCGTCTTCTCCCTCGAAGAAAACTTCTTTAGCCTCGACATCTCTGTCGTGGGAATCGGGGTGGCTATCGGCATCTTCTTCCTGATGGGCATTTGCGGCCATTCCCTCACCTTCGACGACGTTTCCTACTTTTTGACCCTTTCGATCATGCTCGGTCTCGGCTTCCAAGCCGCTTTCTTCGTCCGATATTACCCCTTCTACCTTTATGGCCATAACTCACACTTTTTCGACGTACCCATTCTCCTCGGACTCCAAGGTCAACAACTGGTGGACAACCCCCTCTTTAAATACGCCCTGTCGGGCGAACTTCTGGCCTTTGTCGTCATTGGGGTTACCATGAACGACACCTTCGCCTACGTCTTCGGCATGCTTTTCGGCAAACACAAACTCAACGAAAAGGTTTCGCCTCACAAGACTTGGGAGGGCTTCTTCGGCGGCTGGGCCGTCGGAACGCTTTCCGCCTTGGCCTTCGCCTTGCCCCTCACCTTATGCGGTTTCCCGATGCTGCCGACCCTGACCTCCGATAGCTGGTACTGGATTGTGCTCCTTGCCATCGTGCTTCCGCTTCTCGGGGACCTTGGTGACCTCTCCTTCAGCTTCATCAAACGCCATTACAGTATCAAGGATTACAGCCATCTTCTGCAGGGACATGGCGGCATGATCGACCGGGTCGGAAGCGACCTCTTCGGCTGCATCGGCACTGCGATTATTCTGATTTTCATCACGAACGGTTGGAACTTCTTCGCCTGATATGAGAAAAATTTGTTTGCTCGGGGCTTCCGGCAATATTGGAAGCCAATCCTTAGAAGTAATCGGGGGCGATCCCTCCGCTTTTTCCCTCGTGGCCATTTCGATCGGCCATCACGTGGAGAAGATACCTGACATCCTCAAGCGTTTCCCTGCGGTGACTTACTGCTGCGTGCAAGAGGAAGGCGATGTGGCCGCTCTCTCCGCCGCGTTCCCTGCGGTGAAGTTTTTCTCGGGTGACGAAGGCCTGAAGAGCCTCATCGCCGAATCAGACTGCGACATCGTTGAGAACGCCTTGGTCGGCTTCGTCGGCCTCGTGCCTTCCCTCACCACTCTTCGCCTTGGCAAAATTCTCTGCCTTTCCAACAAGGAATCTCTCGTGGTGGGCGGCGGGCTCGTCCAAACGCTCCTAAACACCGGCAAAGGCGTCATCTATCCGATCGACAGCGAGCATGCCGCTATATATAAATGCCTTCGCGAGGTCAACCGCCAAGCGGTGGACGAACTTGTCCTGACCGCGTCGGGAGGCGCTTTCCGGCATCTGTCCCGAGGCGAACTCGTGGGTGTCACGCCTGAAAAGGCCCTCCAGCATCCCACTTGGCAAATGGGACCGAAAATCACCGTCGATTCCGCCACTATGATGAACAAAGGCTTTGAGCTCATCGAAGCCCATTACCTCTTCGATTGGCCGCTTAGCCGGATGAAGATCATCCTCCATGACGAAAGTCAGGTCCATAGCGCTCTTCTCTTGAAGGATGGCAGCTACGTGGCCGACGTCGGGCCGGCGGATATGAAAGGCCCCATCGCCTTCGCCTTGTCCGAAGGCAAAAAGCCTTATACCCTCCAACGGGCCAAAGAATTAACCGATTTAGGACCTTACCATTTCCATGCTTTCGATCCGGAACGCTATCCCGCGGTTGGCATGTGCCTACAGGCCATCGAAGCGGGCGGCGTCATGCCGTGTATCCTTAACGCCGCGAACGAAGAAGCGGTGCGGCTCTTCCTTTCGGGAGCCATTCCCTTCCTCGACATCGAACGAGCCTGCGCCTACGCTTTACGGAGTTTGCCGAACATCACGAAACCGACTCTCCGCGAGATTCTTTCCTCCGACGCTTACGCCCGTCTTCTCGTCCGCCGCAAATTCGGCAGCAAAGGAATCTAAACGATGTACTTTCTCTACATTATTCTCATGCTTCTTATCCTCGGAGTGCTCGTCTCGCTCCATGAGGCGGGCCACTTGGCCTTCGCGAAGCTTTTCCATGTCTATTGCTTCGATTATTCCATCGGCTTTGGCCCGTCGTTCCTCCACGTGAAGCGGAAGAACGGCGAGACCTATTTCTCTCTTCGCGTCATTCCTCTTGGTGGTTACGTATCGATGTATGGCGAGCCCGGGATCGTCCCCGAGGGTTTCTCTGTGCCCGGTCCGGAACGTTCTGTCGAAGGGATCGCCCAATGGAAAAAGGCCATCATCCTGGTGGCGGGCGTGGCGGTGAACTACCTCCTTGGCGTCATTCTCATCTTCATCGCGGTATCGCCCATTTTCACCCAGTATTATTACGGCTACTCCATGAACGTTAAGAGCCCCTCAACGGGCGAGACGACCCTGCTGGCCACTTATGCCCCCGCGAGTTTCTCGGGCGATTTCAAGATTGCCTTTGATGCCGCCAAAGACCCTTCGATCGAGAGCAAAGACTACTATTTCTTCGAAGGCACTCGTTCTTATCCTGATCTGAACACCCAGAGTTCCGTCGGACCGATCGTCGATAGCGACGTCACCATTTTTGACCAAAATGGAACGCCCTATTCGGAAGGCGGCGTCCCCGTGACTTTCGTGGCCGTGTACACCCCCGACAAATTGGCTTCCGCCCATAGTCTCGCTAGCGAGCTCCATCTCTTCCCGGCCTCGACGGTCGATCCCATTTCCGTGAGTCCTCTCTACGCCCAAATCGGAGTGACCCATTTCCCCGATCTTTCGGTCGATTCCTCTGATAAGTCCAAAGAATTCGATCCTTCGCTTCTTTCGAGCGGTGAAGTCTATTTCGACCTTGACGTCAAACTCTTCGCTTTGACGAGGGACACCGACGGCAACCCCGTTTCCCATTGGGAGGAGGCCATCACCGTCCCCGCGCGGATTTCCGTGGAAGAAAAAGTCTGGAGCGACCCCGGTCTTTCCATCGAGGTCATTTCCGCCCGCAATACCTGGTCGGACACCTGGGACCAGTTCTCCTCGTACGTGCCCTACGCCAACAGCGCCATCGTCCAAGGGATCGGGAATTTGCTTTTCACCGCCAACGGCTGGAAGCAAGCTTCCGGTTTGCCATCAATGGCGGCTGCTCTCATGAAAATGGACAGCGTTTCGACGATCCTCCAATTTTCTGGCATCATTTCCATCAACCTGGCTTTCTTCAACCTCTTGCCCTTCCCGGGGCTGGACGGTTTCGGTTTGCTCGTCACCCTCATTGAGGCCATCGTGAACGCCATCAAACGTACGAAGTTTAAGAAGGCCCATCAAGGCGAGAAGATCGTAGAGATCCTGCCTCCGCTCGAAACCGAAGAACAGGCCAAAGCCAAGCAAAGGGCCAACCGCGCGTCCGCTAAGCCGAGCAATGACGTCACCGTGGTCGTCGAAGCGGCTCCTGAGGCTCCAAAAGCCGCTCCGCTTCCCTCCTTAAAAGAAGGCGAAGTCGCCTATATCAAGTGGCGGATTCCCGCCAAGATCAAAGGCTGGCTGTCCTTTATCGGCATCGGTTTGTTGTTCCTGCTTGCCATTCTTGTAACGATTCAAGACATTATCAAACTATAACGAAAGGAGGGTCGTCTTCATGCAAGAGAAAATGCGTCGTTTCTTGATGTCCATTGGCATTGAAGACCCCGCCCGTTTTGACATGGATTTCGAGATGGTAGGACGCGACAAGGGCGACCGTAACGTCGTCCACATGACCATCCGGAAAGAGACCCCGTGGGACAGCGCCCAATTTGAAGAATTCCGCGATTCTTTGTCGAAAATCAACTACGCCTACGAGTTGCGTTTTTGCTATATGCACGCTCCCTCCGCCCAAGATATCGAGGACCTTTTCGAAGGCTGGTACATGGGTCTATACCATGGCCTTGCCCCTCTTTCTTTCGTGGCGAAAGGCTCCGAAGAGCTCCAAGCCCGGATCGACCCGGAAACGAGCAAGCGGAACATCGCCCCAATCCTGAAGGATTTCCAAGGCCTTCTGGATTTCGTGAATTATCCCTTTACCATCGTAAGCGACCTTCTGATCGCCGCCCCCTCGAAACCATCTCCCTCCGTCATGGAAGACGCCGCGGCCGAAGAAGCCGAAGAAAAAGGGCAGGAGCCTTTGGAAGTGAAGCCTTCTCCCGAAACGGAAGAAGTCTCAGACGGCGATGGTCCTAACGAGGACGCCCAAGCGGAGATCGACGCCGCGGCCGAACGTTATCTCGAAGGCTTAAAGCTCCAGCAAAGCGCCGAACGTTATCGCTCGGCCAACCGCCATGGCGAGTATCTCAAACTTCATTCGATCGAAGAGGTCTACAGTCTCCAGAGCGGTAACGTCGATTTCGAAGGGCGCTGCTACGAGTCCGTCGTGAAGCTTTCCCGCAAAGGGATGCCGACGGGCAGCTATGGCATCGGCGATGAGAATAGCGCCGTCTCCGTCCGCGCCTTCGCCGGGGGCCGAAGCGGGCTTTCCGATGAAGCCGTCAACTCGGTCAAAATCGGCTCCTACGTCCGTATTCGCGGTTATATCAACCAAGACAAGTTCACGGGCGAACAAAACGTCATGTGCCAGTTTATCGACATCCTGCCGAACCCGCCTCTTCGGAGCGATTCGGAGGTGGAGAAGCGGGTTGAGTTGCATCTCCATACCCAGATGTCCGCCATGGATGGCGTCGGGACGCCGGAAGAGTATTGCGCCCTGGCTAAGAACATGGGCATGAACGCTATCGCCGTGACCGATCACGGCTGCATCCAAGCCTTCCCGGCCATGCAGAAAGCTTGCAAGGACAATGGGCTCAAAGCCATCTATGGCTGCGAGTTCTACATGTTTGACCCGATTCCGAAATACGTTTCCAATCCCTGCGATAAACTCCTATGCAAAGCCCGCTACTGCGTGCTCGATACCGAAACCACCGGCTTAAGCTCCCTCTATGACCGCATCACCGAATTCGGCGGCGTGATTGTCGAGAATGGCAACGTGCTTTCTCGTTACGACCAGCTGGTCAATCCGGGCGTGCACATTCCAGAGAAGATCACCAACAAGACGCACATCAGCGACGACCTCGTGAAAGACAAGCCTTCGATGGACGATTGCATCAAGGCCATCAGCGATTTCATCGGGGACGCCATCATCGTCTCCCATAACGCCACCTTCGACGTCGGTTTCCTTAATGCCGCCCGGGCCCGGGTTGGCTTGCCGGCTCTACGAAACCCCACCATTGATACCTTGTCGCTCTCGCACTTCCTCTTCCCGGAGGCTTCAAGCCACCGTTTGGGCTCCTTGTCGCGCCGCCTTGGCTTATCGACTTATAACGACGATGACGCCCACCGCGCGGATTTCGACGCTGAAGCCCTCAACTCCGTTTGGGAAGCCATCATGGCCAAAATCAACCCCAAACTCGACAAGCGGCATTGCGACCTCGAGAAGCTCGAGGTTAACCATGAGTGGTTCCCGAACTTGACGGAAGACCAACTAACCGATAGCCGCTCGATGTTCTACCAGCACTTGCATAGCTCTCACATGGTTGCCCTCGTCAAGAACCCCAACGGCCTTCGTGAGATGTACCGACTGATTTCCTTATCCAACACTGAGTTCATGGGTTCCGACAACCTTCCGAAGATCCCGAAGAGCGAACTCGAGCGCAGCCACAAGGACCTCATTTTCGGAACCGCCTGCTTCAACAGCGACGTCTTCGAAATGGCCAAAACGCGAAGTTACGAAGAGCTCAAGGAAGCCCTCTCCTTTTACGATTACGTCGAGATCCAACCCCTCGAGAACTATACCTACCTCTTTAACGTCGACGACATCGACAAACCCCGTTTGCTCGAAATGCTGAAAGCCATCATCCGGGCGGCCGGCGAACTCGGGAAACCGGTCGTCGCCACCGGAGACGTCCATTACGTCAATCCCGAAGACAAAGTCTGCCGGGACGTCTACATTATGGCCAAATCCGTCGGCGGTGGCCGTCATCCTCTTAACCCGAACTTCCGCGACCGCATGCCGTTCTTCGAGGACCCCGATCAGCACTTCCGCTCGACTAAGGAAATGCTCGACTCCTTCGTCAAATGGCTGCCCGAAGACAAAGCCCGTGAGATTATCATTAAGAACAGCAACCTCATCGCCAATATGGTGGAGCCGGTCTATCCGGTCAAACCCGACATTTTCCCGCCTAACGCCAACCTGCCGGATTCCGCCGAAAGGATCAAGGAGTTATGCTATGGCAACCTCCGGAAGCACTATGGCGAGCACCCCGACCCCATTATCAAGGAGCGTCTCGACAAAGAGCTCGAAGGTGTCATCGGCAACGGCTATTCCGTCACCTATTACATCGCCCATCGCATCATCAAGAAAGCCAACGAAGATGGCTATTTCATCGGTTCCCGTGGCTCGGTCGGCTCCTCTTTCGCCGCGACCATGGCCGACATCACCGAGGTCAATCCCCTCGCTCCGCATTACCTTTGCCCCAAGTGCCACCATTTCGAGTGGGGCAACGACCCGCGCATTCATTCGGGCTTTGACCTGCCGGACAAGAACTGCCCCGACTGCGGGACCCCCATGCTCGCCAACGGCCAGAACATCCCTTTCGAGACGTTCCTCGGCTTCCATGCCGAAAAGGTCCCCGATATCGACCTCAACTTCCCCCCTGACTACCAAGCCAAGGCCCACGATTACACGCGAACCCTCTTAGGGGCCAGCAACTGCTTCCGGGCCGGCACCATTTCGACGGTCGCCGAAAAGACCGCTTTCGGCTTCGTCCGCGGCTTTTATGAACGTATTGGCAAGGATCCCGACAAGGTCCCGAAAGCCCAGATCGCCAAACTGGCGGCCCGTTGTTCTGGCGTCAAGCGCACGACCGGCCAACACCCGGGTGGCATCGTCGTCATCCCTTCGGACATGAACGTCTTCGACTTCACGCCTTACCAACACCCCGCCGATGACCTCCATAGTGATTGGCTGACGACCCACTACGAATTTGCGAGCATGCACGATGAGGTCCTCAAACTCGACTTGCTAGGCCACGTCGATCCTTTGGCTATCCGCAAGATGTGCGAGGTCACCAAGATCGACATGATGTCGATCCCGATGAATGACAAGCGAGTCATCTCCCTTTTCAGTTCGCCCGCCGAACTGAAGATGAAAGACAACCCCCTCCATTTCGAAACGGGGGCTATGGCCATGCCGGAATTCGGCACCAACTTCGTGCAAGGTATTCTCGCCGAAGCCCGCCCCAAGACCTTTAATGACCTCTTAATCATTTCAGGCATCAGCCACGGTACCGACGTTTGGAACAACAACGCCGAGGATCTCATCAAGAACAAGACTGCGACCCTTCAAGAGGTCATCGGATGCCGTGACGATATCATGAATACCCTGATTGGTTATGGACTCGATAACTCCAAGGCCTTCGCGATCATGGAATACGTCCGTAAGAACAAAGTAGGAAAGCCCCTTAAAGCCGACGACATCGCCGAGATGAAGAAGCACAACGTCCCGGACTATTACATCGAGTCATGCAAAAAGATCCGTTACCTCTTCCCGCGGGCCCACGCCACAGCGTACGTCATCGACGCCGTGCGGGTGGCCTGGTTCAAGCTTTACCATCCTCTCGAGTTCTACGCCGTCTATTTCACCGTCCGCTGCGATTCCTATGATCTTGGCCTCATGATGAAGGATCCTGACGGGGTCCTCTCCGCCATCCAAGACTTCCAACGCCGCGAGAGCAATCGCGTTAACCCCTTGTCCAACAAGGAAATCGAAATCGAAAAGGTTTTGACCACCGAACTTGAGATGCTGGAGCGTGGTTACAAGATGGGCAACATCGACCTCTATAAGAGCGAGCCCGAGGATTTCGTCGTCGACCACGAGCGTAACCTTCTCATTCCGCCTTTCAAGGTCATCAGTGGCCTTGGCGTTCAATCTGGCCAGACGGTGGTGGAGGCCCGCAAAAAGGGCCGATTCCTGAGCAAAGAGGACCTGAGCGATCGCACCAAACTGAGCGAAACGAACATCAAGGATTTATCCGACCTTGGGGCTTTAGGCGATTTAGGCGATACCAACCAGATGTCGCTCTTTGATTTCTTCAAATAAAGTGCTATATTATCGTCCGCGAGGTAACCATCTCGTGACGTCGGGACATGGCACAGTTGGTAGTGCGCTTGGTTCGGGACCAAGAGGTCGCGGGTTCGAACCCCGCTGTTCCGACCATTTACAAAAGAAAGCACCGATCGAATCGGTGCTTTTTCTTTTTGTAGATGCTTTAGTTTCCGTTCAAATGCTCCAGGTTACGGGCTGGTTGCCCGGATTCCAGCTGGCATCCCACCCGTCCGGTTTTGACGCGGCTTGGCAAGTGATTGAGAGCTTGTAGCAGTAATAGAAAGCACTGGCCCCAATGGTCGTGACCGATGAGGGAATCATGATTGACGTCATGGAGACGTCGTTAGAGAACGCAGAGGACCCGATGTTCGTGACCGAGGTTGGGATGTTGACTGTTAAGAGTTTAGAGCAATGATCGAAGGTTTGAGATTCAATGCTCGTGATCGAGTTCGGAAGGGAAACCGATTCCAGGGATGTGCACCAAGAGAAAGCCATGGATCCTAGGCTCGTGACCGAGGAAGGAATCGTCATCGACGTCAGTGAAGTGCAGCTTTGGAAGGCACCACTACCGATGCTCGTGACCGAGGAAGGAATCGTGATCGACGAGAGTTTGTTGCAGTTAGAGAACATGTTGGTTTCGATGCTTGTGACCGATGAGGGGATCGTAAGTGAAGGCACCCCGGCGGGCACTGCGAGCAATTGTGTCCCATCTAGGCTGAGAAGCGAACCCCCGACAGACAAATAAGACGAATTACCAGAATCGAGCGAGATGGACGTGAGAGAGGAGCACTGGCCTAACACTTTGCTCCCGATGCTCGTGACCGAGGCGGGAATCGTGAACGAGGTCAGGGATGTGCAGTTATAGAAAGCATAGTCGCCGATGCTCGTGACCGAGGTGGGAATCGTGACCGAGGTCAGGGCTTTGCAGCCGGAGAAGGCGCTGTCGCCGATGCTCGTGACCGAGGTGGGAATCGTGACCGAGGTCAGGGATGTGCATTCGGAGAATACACTGCTGCCGAGGCTCGTGATGGATGAGGGTATGGAGACCGATGTCGCGGAAGAACAGCCGGAGAAGGCGCTGTCGCCGATGCTCGTGACCGAGGAGGGAATCGTGATCGACGATAGTTTGCTGCAGAAAATGAAGGCGCGGCTACCGATGCTCGTGACCGAGGTAGGAATCGTGACCGACGTTAAGGAAGAGTCGCCGTAGAAGGTCGCGTAATCTATGGTCGTGATGGAGGAGGGGAGGGATATAGACGACAGGGAGGAACATTGAGCTAACGCCCAGGTCCCGATGCTCGTGACCGAAGAGGGAATCGTGATCGATGTCAGAAATGTATGGTTATTGAATGCGCTGTTCCCTATGCTCGTGACCGGATGTCCCTTGTAGGACGAGGGAATAACAATGGAAGTCGCCGAAGACTTGCAAGCGGTGACAGAATAGACACTGCCCGAAAGGGTAAAAGTTAGGTTGCTCGAGGTTGGAATGGGATTCTCCGTCGCCTGGCAGCTGTACTTGATGGTTATGGAGGCTATTTCAGCCGCGCTTGAGGCGGTGATCTTAAAGAAAGATGGCGTGTATCCGTCAAAACTGAAGGTCCGCGAAGATGCGGTGATCAAGCCACTCGTCACCTCATAGTCGATGGAGCTCGTGGAGGCGTCCCACCAGCCATAGGAAACGGCGAGGTTCCCGGCCGTGGCCCCGTAAGCCACCGTGAGTTCGGTCAGACCGCTCACGGCGGTCGCGTTGGCAAAATACCCGCTCGCGGCGAGACTTCCCCAGGCGCCCGAAACGGCGGAATATCCGCTATATGTGAAGCTGACAGTATTCTCCAAAGGTGTCAGGACGTCCTGGCTGCCGGCGCTGCCGGTAAGGAGGTTGGACGCGGAGGTGAAAGAGAGGGTATAGTTGTCGCCTTCGGCTTCGGCCCTTCCAGAATCGGAATCAAGACCAACGTTCGCGGCGACCACGAGACCGAGCGAAGCCAAAAAGCTGACGGCGGAGAGGATCTTCGTTTTTCTTTCCATAAAAAAGTACTCCCTAAAGATTTCCTTTCAAGTATGCGAGTAAGCCAGCAAGAAAACAAATTAATTTAATAACATATCAATATACCGATTAAGCGACGAGAAAAAATCCTGCGATTTTAGCTAACAAATTATCATTGCCTGTTTGTAAAAACAAATTCTAGTAGGAAACAAGGCCTTATCGAAAAAGATGCTCAGACGGCTAAAATGTTTGGGCCGTTTGAGAAAAAGACTGGATCCTTTTCCTTTTCTATGGAATGGAAATGCGCTTCTATCGCGGAACGTTCTTTTCCTTCTTATAATAAAGGCATGGATAAGTACATACCTGAGACGAAACGTTACGACAGGATGATCTATACGAGGTCCGGGAAGAGCGGCCTCCTTTTGCCGGCCGTGTCCCTAGGGTTATGGCATAACTTCGGGGACGAGGGCGACTTCGAAACCATGAAAGCCATGGTCTATACCGCCTTCGATAATGGCATCACCCATTTTGATCTAGCCAATAACTATGGACCCGATGGCGGGGCTGCGGAGCGGAACTTCGGCAGGATTTTGCGCGAAGGGCTCATGGCTTACCGCGACGAGCTCATAATCTCGACCAAAGCCGGTTACACCATGTGGGAAGGGCCTTATGGCGACTTTGGTAGCCGGAAGTATTTGCTTGCATCCCTCGATCAATCACTGGCTAGGTTGGGTCTTCCTTATGTCGACATCTTCTACCATCACCGGATGGATCCGGCCACTCCGCTCGAAGAGACGATGGGGGCTCTAGCTTCGGCCGTCCACTCGGGGAAAGCTCTCTACGCTGGCCTCTCCAATTACGATGGGGCGACCTTAGAGAAAGCCACCAAGATTCTTGAGAATTTGCACGTGCCCTTCGTCATCAATCAGAACCGCTATTCCATCTTTGACCGTTCGATCGAAAAGAACGGTCTCCTCGAAACGGCCAAACGTCTGGGCAAAGGGATCATTTGCTTTTCTCCCTTGGCCCAAGGTCTTCTCACCGACCGTTATCTTCATGGTATCCCCGAGGATAGCCGGATTCGCACCGACGGCCGCTTCTTAAGGGAAACTGCCCTCACGCCTGAACGTCTCCGTCAGATTGCCGCCCTTAACGACATTGCCGCCAAGCGTGGTCAAACCTTGGCCGAGATGGCCCTTTCCTGGGTGCTCGCCCACGATGGCGTCACGAGCGTCCTCATCGGCGCCTCCAAGCCTGAGCAGATCCTCGATAACGTCAAAGCCCTCGCTCATCGCGATTTCACGGAAACGGAGATGGCGGCCATCGACGCAATATCCTTGATCTAAGTTGATAACATAATGAAGCCCGTGGGAACACTACGGGCTTTTTTATCTCAAAAGGCCCTTTAACCTTCTGAGGCGGTGGAGCAGCCCATTAATAAAACAAAAAGATGATGTGGCTAAACGCTTGATAAACCTGGTCTTCTTTGGCCATAAACCCATTAAGTGGACTGATTGACGTAAAATATTTGTGACAAATCGGCCTTCCGATTGTCTTATCTAGTGAGGGAGGAAGAAAGGCCTTTGCGAATTCCACTCTCGACGGCCCGGGCATTCATCGCTGGCGATGAAGCAGCGACGACAGAAGTTTACCTCGATTGCAGGAAACTCCTTTATTTCGTCATCCGTTCCATCGTCACGAACCCTGAGGATGCCGCCGATGTCTACCAAGACGTCTTCGCCTCCGTCCTCAAGAACCGTTCTTCCATCACTTCGCCACGCCATCTCCTACCTTATCTCGCTCGCACGGCCGAGAACATGGCTCTCAATTTCGCCAAACGGCAGGGAGCCCTTGTCGACTACAGCGATCTCATGGACGCCTTTGGAGCAGAAGAGCACCAAAACCCTTATCTTCAGGAATTTATGCCCTTCCTGAGCGATCTAGAGAACGCCGTCCTCGTCTATAAACTGGAGTATGGCTTCACCTTCCGCGAAATCGCTACTCTTACTGGCGTTTCGCGTCAGACCGCGGATGTCGCTTACAAAGCCGCCATCCGCAAGATAAGAAAGAATCTAGGAGGTTCAATAAATGTTCGCCAAAAAGAAAGCTAAGCAAATCATCGAAGAGAAACTAGACCGCGACACTCCGGACGTGCCGGGATTTGACGTCACCTCGCCAAGAAAAGTGAACTCACCAAAATGGTGGGTCTACGCCGTGAGCGGTCTCGCTGTGGCCGGGGTGGCCATCGGGGCCGGCTTTGGCATTAATAATTTACTGAACAATCCGAGAAGCGTTGATCTCAATGCGACTCAAATGACCCATCCGATCAAACCGGCCAATCGCACTTATAGCGGTGTGGTTTCCGTGAAAAGCGCTGCTATCTATGAAACCTTCGCCGAGAAACTAGTGCCCCTTATTTTTGCGGGGGTCGACAATCAGTCGATGGCATTCTCCGTCTTTGATGCCTTCGTGGCCGTCTCGATGACCGTCTATTGTTCGGGCGATGAGGTGCAGACTGCCTACAGCACCCTTCTAGGTGCCTCCTCGATGGATGAGGTCACCAAGGCGGTTCAAGAACTCACCCTTACCCTCGGCACCAACGTGTCCTACGTTGATCCGGTCGACGGCAAAACCAAGACATCCGGTGGGGCGAGCGTGAACTCTTTCTGGCTTAAAGAAAACTTGCCCCTTGCGGATGGGGCGGCCGACGTCCTCACCGGCCTCCAAAATGATTACTACGCTTCGATTTATCACACGGCGGCTTCGACCGCCGGCCTCGCAGGGTGGCTCTCGGATAACGCGCCCGCTGGCTTTGACGATCTACCGAAGCTTCAACTGGACGATCCGCCCGATACGGCTTCCGTGTCCGCCTTCTTCGTCCGTGACAACTTCAGCGTGACGGGAGGCGACCCAAATCCTTATCTCGCCGAATACGAGAGCAAGCAACATTACCTCGATTACACCTTGGGTGATGGAACGCACAAACAAGTCGATTACATGGAAAGCGAATTCGCCGGGCCCATTTATACCGGGGATTCTTTCACCGGGGTTCACGGAAAAATCAACAAGTTGGGCCTCGATTACTATCTGCCGAATGATGGGGTAAAACCTCAGGACATCATGGCAGACGTGATCGAGAAGAACTACGAAGCTTCCGCCTCCGGTTATCGGCTAGCCGTTTCCGCGCCTTACTTCCTGATCCGTACCGAAAACCTCGAATTCACGGAAGGCCTCAAAACGATGGATTCCCTATTCTCGGGGGTCTTGATGCAAAAGCTGGTCGCCCCGGGAGCCGCTCAAGTGCTGAGCGAAGCCCTTCAAAGCTCGGTCCTCAAGTACGACTTCACCGGATTCTACGCCGTGTCGATTACGGTGGTGGCTACCGATACGGGTGTGGTGGCCGATCCGGAATACGATTTAACACTGGATCACCCTTATGTCTTTAACGTCACCTATCCTTTGACTCTTAGGGATGGCGTTACTTCAGCCCGGTTGCCTCTCTTCTACGGGCAGGTCTATGACCCCGCCTATCCGCAGTACGGGGCTACAGCTTGATTCATTTCGAAAAGGAAGCTCCTTTTACTTGGCGGTATCAGTTAATCTTTATCCTAACCCTCGAATCACTCGAGGGTTTTCTTTCATCCGACTGATGGGTGTCGGAAATGCAACGTTCTGAAGGAAAAAGGCCCTTTCCGACCTATTAGAGGAAATAGTTGCTACGCCATATCAAGAATAGAAGGAAAAGGCTTGTGAACATCTTTTAGAAGAGAAGAGAACTATTTGACGGTTTCCTTAAATAGGGCCGCGGAACGGCATCCTCTTTAGGGGATTTCTTAGTTCATACTCCCCAGGTGACGAGGTAGTTGCTCGGATTCCAGTTGACATCCCACCCAGCAGGTTTGGATACGGCTTGACAAGCGATTGAAAGGTTTGGGCAGTTATAGAACGCGAAGGCCCCGATTGCCGTGACCGAGGATGGGATCGTGACCGACGCCAGGGCGGCGCAGTCAGCGAAAGCGTAGGCCCCGATGCTCGTGACCGAGGATGGGATCGTGACCGACGTCAGGGATGCGCAGTAACCGAACGCTTTTTCACCTAAGCTCGTTACCGAGGAGGGGATCGTGACCGACGTCAGGGAGGCGCAGTTGTAGAACGCGTAGGTTGCGATGCTCGTGACCGAGGATGGGATCGTGACCGACGTCAGGGCGGTGCAGCCAAAGAACATGCCTTCGCCAATGGCCGTGAACGAGGAGGGGATCGTGACCGACGTCAGGGATTTGCAGCTAGCGAACACGTAGGCCCCGATGCTCGTGACCGAGTTGGGGATCGTGACCGACGTCAGGGAGGCGCAGTTATAGAACGCCCTGTCGGCGATGCTCGTTACCGATGAGGGGGAGTCAAACGAAACGGAGGTCAATTTTGCGCAGTTAGAGAACCCGTAGGCCCCGATGCTCGTGACCGAGGATGGGATCGTGACCGACGCCATGGCGGCGCAGTTAGAGAACCCGTAGGTTTCGATGCTCGTGACCGAGGATGGGATCGTGACCGACGCCATGGCGGCGCAGTCAGAGAACGCGCTGGCTCCGATGCTCGTTACCGAGGAGGGGATGGAGACCGATGTTAATCCGCCGGGTGCTTCGATCAGCACTGTCCCGTCTTTGCTGAGGAGCAAGCCTTCGACGGACGAGTAAGAAGGATTGCCGGGATCAACCGAGATGGACGTCAGGGAGGCGCAGTCAGAGAACGCGCTGGCTCCGATGCTCGTTACCGAGGAGGGGATCGTGACCGACGCCAGGGCGGCGCAGTTATAGAACGCGTAGGCCCCGATGGCCGTGACCGAGGACGGGATCGTGACCGACGCCAGGGCCGCGCAGTTATAGAACGCGTGATCACCTAAGCTCGTTACCGAGGAGGGGATCGTGACCGACGCCAGGGCCGCGCAGTTATTGAACGCGAAGGCCCCGATGCTCGTTACCGAGGATGGGATCGTGACCGACGTCAGGGCGGCGCAGTTATTGAACGCCCTGTCGGCGATGCTCGTTACCGATGAGGGGGAGTCAAACGAAACGGAGGTCAATTTTGCGCAGTCAGTGAACGCGTTGGCCCCAATGCTCGTGACCGAGGATGGGATCGTGACCGACGTCAGGGAGGAACATGAAGAGAACGCGCCGGTCCCTATGATCGTGACCGAGTTGTGGATCGTGATCGAAGAGAGCTTTGCGCAGGTTTGAAACGCGCTGGCCCCGATGCTCGTGACCGAGGAGGGGATTATGACTGAGGTCAATTTTGCGCAGTGAGATAACGCATATGCCCCGATGCTCGTGACCGAGGAGGGTATGGAGACCGATGTTAATCCGCCGGGTGCTTCGATCAGCACTGTCCCGTCTTTGCTGAGGAGCAAGCCTTCGACGGACGAATAAGAAGGATTGCCGGGATCAACCGAGATGGACGTAAGGGAGGCGCAATAATTAAGCACTTGGTTTGCGATGCTCGTGACCGAGGATGGGATCGTGACCGACGTAAGGGAGGCGCAGGCATTGAACGCACTGTACCCGATGGCAGTGACCGGAAGCCCTTTGTAGGACGAAGGGATGACGACGGAAGTCGCAGAAGACTTGCAGTTGGTAACCGAATATGCGCTGCCCGAGAGAGTCATCGTCAGGTTTCCAACGGTCGGAATGGGGTCTTCAGTCGCCTCGCAGCTGTACTTGACAGTCATGGAGGCGATTTGGGCCGCGCCCGAAGCGGTTATCTTGAAGAAAGAAGGCGCGTACCCGTCAAAGTTAAACGTGGGTGAGGCGGCGGTGATCGAACCATTCGTCACTTCGTAAGCGATTGAGCCAGAGGAAGCGTCCCACCAACCATAAGAGATTGTGAGATTCCCGGTCGTGGCTCCGTAAACGACCGACAGCTCAGTCAGGCCGCTCAGGGCGGTCGCGTTGGCCAAAGTCCCACCGACGGCGAGGCTGCCCCAAGCGTCCGAAAGTGGTGAATAGCCACTGTAGGAGAACGTGATGGGATTGTCAAAAAGAGTTAGAACATTCTGGCTGCCGGTACCCCCGGTAAGGAGGTTGGAGTCAGAGGCAAACGAGATCGAGTAGCCGTCGCCCCCAGCCTCCGCCTTGTCAGGAACGAATCCGAGGTCACCGTTGGAAATGACTACGAGGCCCAACGCAAGCACCGAAGAAATAGAAAAAACCGAATAGAACATCTTAGATTTTATTTTCATAAAAAGCACTCCCTTAACATTACTTACAAGTATAGTAAAAATATGCTTAAAATCAAATAAAACAGCATATAGACATTTTTGCTATTTAGTCATTTTCTGAAACATTTTGATACAAGGTATTAAGAAAATAGCTCATGTAACCGATAAAATTTGTTCTTTGAAAAGAAGGTAGAAATTGCCACTTCGACCATTGAGGAAGTTAAGAAAAGACGTGAGGGTGTTCTGACATCTAACGGAAAATCCGGAAACCATGACGCAAAAAAAGCTCGATGATGGGTTATCAAGATTCTCTCTTTTTCCTTCGGGCGTAACGTCCGTTCGCATTACGTATATTAAGGAAAAGGACGTTCAGGCATTTGGCGCTCCAACGAAACCACACCTTCTAAATTGTATGGTCATCCGCAATTCCCATCCATTCCATAGCCTCGACCGTTAGGCATAAACCTTCATTTGATATCGGCGGCCTTCTTTCTTGTGCTTTTTACCGGGAACCGAGGAAGGTTTATCTGGTTCTTTGATCATTCAAGAGACTTTTTTGTTGGTAAACGTCAGTGACAAATCGTTGGAGAACCTAAGAATTAATGGAGCCGCAAAGCCTCGGAATTATTCGGAAATGTAGCTCACTAGAAATGGTGGTACAATAACCCCGCTGCGCCCGTAGCTCAGTGGATAGAGCACTTCCCTCCTAAGGAAGGGGTCAGGCGTTCGAATCGCCTCGGGCGCGCCATAAGACAGAAACACCCACCAATGAATCCATTCCTGAACTGATATGAAGATGGAAACTGAAAGATTGATCTTGAGAGAATATACCTTGGATGACTTTGAGGCCCTCAAAGCCGTTATTTGCGATGCGGAGACAATGAAGTATTACTCCAAGGCCTATTCTGATAATGACGTTCATCGATGGATTAAGTGGAATTTAGAAAATTATGGCAAATATGGTTTTGGCCTATGGGCGGTCACGCTCAAAAGCAGTGGTGAGTTCATTGGCGATTGCGGTATCACCATGCAAAACATCGATAACGAACAACTGCCTGAACTAGGCTTTCACATCAACAAGAAATATCATCGGCAAGGTTACGCCAAAGAAGCCGCTACAGCAGTGTTGGATTTCGTATGGAAGAAAACGAAATTCGATCGGATCTATTGTTACCAGCAGGCGAGAAACATCCCCTCGAGGAAGACGGCCGAATCATTGGGCTTCCAATTTGTGAAAGAGTATACGGTTGATGGCGATGAACCTCATTCCGTTTACATGATTTCAAGGGAATAGAACCAAGCAAATTGATTGTTGAGATACGAGGCCTCTTCTGGCTTGTATGTCGGGATGTTTTCTTATTGACCTCGTCTGATTCCGAAGAGAAAAGTTTGTCATTATATTCGATGGGCCAGACAATTAGTCACCCATTTTCCCTATTTCGGCTTTTGGCCTTGGAACAGAATCTTCCGCTTGACCAAGCAAGGCCCCCACACCAAAAAAGTGGTTGTCTTTTCGTGACATTATTCCCTTTTTCTCCGCAGGAACCCCATCTTTGTATTTTTTTTGTGAGTGTTCTCTCTTTCCTCGATGTATCCTATACTTGCAACCAACAGTTGCGGACGTGAAAAGCAGAGTTGGTAGAAGGCAACCAGCCACTCCGATAAATTTGTCGGTGTTGGAGGAACAAAGGTATGAACATCGAAATCGCCAATCGTCTAGTCGAACTAAGAAGGAAGAGCGGACTCTCTCAGGAAGAGCTGGCCGCGAAGCTTGGGCTCTCGCGCCAAGCCGTCAGTAAATGGGAGCGCGCGGAAGCGAGCCCGGATACCGATAATCTAATTTGCCTCGCCAAACTCTACGGAGTGTCTTTGGACCAACTTCTCGATACGGACCAATCCGTCGATGAGATAGTTGACGAGCAAGTCAAGCCCCAGGCCGAAGAAGCCAAGGCCGCGGGTAATACTAATAAGGAAGAGAAGCCTGAAGACAAAGCCTCATCGAAAAGCTCTTCTGAGTTTACGATGGGAAACGGTGGCATCCATTTTAAGGACGATGGGGACGAAGGGACGATCGACAGCAGTGGCATTCACGTGTTCTCGAAGGATGGCAGCCAGGTCCACATCGACAACTCCGGCATCCACGTGAGCGATAAGGATGGAACCAATAAAGATCTTCACGGCAGTTTCTGCTGCGATGTCAAAGATGAGCCGAAGCATGGTTGGTATCTAGCCCAATCCATCGTTTCGAGCACGGTAGCCATTCTCGCCATCACCGCCTATCTTCTTTGCGGCATCTTGATGCCTGACCACTACATCGGCTGGGGCGTCTGCTGGCTCATTCTCCTCGCTATCCCTCTCGCTTCCTCGTTCGTTGAGGCCCTTCGGAAAAAGAAGTTCTGCGCCTTCGCCGTTCCGGTGCTCGTCGCGGGGATCTACGTGATGCTCGGGATGGTCTTCGGCCTCTGGAGCACGACGTGGCCCATCTTCTTCGCCATTCCTCTCTATTACGTGGTCTTCGGACCAATTGACGGAGCCATCTCTCATTGCCGCCACCGCGGATGTGGGATCCACTTCAACGTGAATGGTCATGACGATGACGATGATGACGTGATCGATGCCGATGTGAAATAGAGAAGCACCGCGAAAAAAAGAGGTCGGTTTCCGAACCGGCCTCTTTTCCTTTGTTTTTTCGATTAGAACGAACCTTCGAAATCGGCAATAGGGATCACGAACATGGCCCCGTGGACTTTGGCAAAATCCGCCGTGTAATCGCGGAATTCTTTTTTAATGTCTGAGATCCTCGCATCATCGATGATGAAGAACATCGAGATGTTGGTGTCCGGGGTATTTTCGGCAAGTTCGGACAGGCTGATGAAGGCAGAACCTTCCTGCCCTTTGAGGATATGTTTCAGGGATTCGGTCTTTATCAAAGTGCCGTTATAGCCCTTGATGGAGAGATCCTTTAAGAGTAAATCCGAAGCCGTACCTCTTTCTAGGACGGCGAAGAACAAGACTTTCATAGTGACCTCCTTAAGTCTATGCGACCTTTAGAATACTATCCGTATAAAGATGAAAAGGAAAGTACTATAATTCAAGTCGCCCAAAGAAGGTCAAGACTATGTTTAGCATCCCAGTTGATCCGAATCCGTCCGCCTACAAAATGCTTCTGCCTATCGCCCTCATCCTCATCCTCACGAAATTCCTTTCGATCGAGTTCTCAAAGATCAGGATTCCTCAGGTCATTGGTTTCCTTTTGGCTGGCTTACTCATCGGAGTGATATATTTCATCCCCAACCAAATGATCCTAACGGATTACACCGAAAACGGGATCGGGATCTTGGCCAAATTCGGCGTCGTGCTCATTCTCTTTGGCGCTGGCATCGAAACTAACCTTAAATCCATCAAGGCTGTCGGAAAGGCCTCGGTCGTCATAACCTCTTTAGGGGTAATCGTCCCTCTTGCTCTCGGCTTTTTGGTGTCCTTCCTCTTCCGCGTCTACGGGGGTGTTGAATCGCCTCTTGCCGGAACCGGAGCGAATCCTCTTTTCTCCGACATCTACTATGGCGTCATATTGACCGCCACCTCCGTCTCCATCACCGTGGCTACCCTCAAAGAGCTTGGCCGCCTCGACAGCAAAGTCGGCAGCGCCATCGTCTCGGCCGCCATCCTTGACGATATCATTGGCATCATCCTTCTTTCGCTCATCATCTCTCTTTCCGGCAGCAAAACTGGCTCGAGCGATTTTAACCTTCTCGCCTGGTTCATCGAGGTGTGCGGTGGCTCGGTGGCTAATCCGGCCGTCAACGTCATCGTCATCCTCCTTAATATGTCCATTTTCTTCGTCCTGAGTTTCTTCTTCGGAAAACTCATTCGGAAGTTCTTTAACTACCTTGGGACCAAGTACCCCCATCATATCCGAATCCCCATTTTCTCCTTAGCCTTCTGCTTCTTATGGGCCTACTTGGCGCAAAGTCTCTTTCAGATCGCCGATATCACAGGGGCCTACGTCGCCGGACTGGTTCTTTCGTCCACTAACGCGAAGGGCTACATCAATCACCGCTCCGAAACGACCGCCAACGTCTTTTTCGTGCCGATCTTCTTCGCCTCGGTGGCCCTCAAAATGTACGATGCTCTCGCGAGTGGCACTTCTGGTGGGGCTTTCTCCTTGTCTTTCTTGCTCTTTGGTATCGTCTGGATTGTCGTTGGAATGCTCGGCAAGGTCGTGGGGGCCGGGGTGGGTTCTTTAGTCAGCCACTTCAACTTCAAAGACTCGTTACGGGTCGGAATTGGCATGATGGCCCGGGCCGAAGTCCTCATCGTGACCGCCCAGATTGGCGTCGATGCCGGTCTCGTCTCCTCCAACATCATTCCCTTTACTCTCGGTCTCATTCTTGTAACGAGTTTCGTCACCCCAATTGTCTTAAAGGTTCTCTATAAAGGCGAACCGCCTGAGATTTCGCATCCCACTTCGTCGCCAACTCCTTCGGAGGACCCGGCCAAGGCCGCGCCTTCGGACACCGGAAAATAACCCTCCTTCATTATTGACAAGGGCGGTTGAGACCACTATCCTTATCAATGCGCGTTCGCGCGCAAAACAGTTTGGGGCGTTAGCTCAGCTGGGAGAGCGCCTCCATGGCATGGAGGAGGTCGAGAGTTCGATCCTCTTACGCTCCACCAAACAATAAAACAGCCTAGATAGCATCTAGGTTTTTTATTTTTAACCAACTTAATTTAGGTTTCTCTTCTCATAGTAGGAACCGACTTACTCCATTTTAACAGAGAAAGATCCTTGTCAACCGAAGCGGTGGTCTTCAGAAAATCCTCCTAGGTTTGTTGCTTTAAAATAAGGCAAAATAGACCAGCATTTTCTTATGCCTATTCTTAGGATAGTGCCATGGGCACATTCCTTCGTTGTGGCCGCTGGAACATCAGCACAAATTTAGAGGAAAAGAAGTAATCAAATCCTTCGATTTTTTGTTCTTTTCTGACTCGTTCTATTTCGCGCTGTGACTCAAATGTGTCAATGTCACTTTTTTTGCGATACAATACGGCTAATGATTAAACTATTTGATGATTTGCAATATCCGCGGATGGATATGGGCAAACGGCCGAAAAAGGCCAATCCTCTCCTTGTTCCTTTGATGCTTGGGGGCTCTTATTTGCCGTTCATGTTGAGCAACTCCCGCGTCAAGAAGATCAACTGCCAAGGGTTAAAACGTCCGTATATCGTCGTTTCGTCCCACGCCTGCTTCGCGGATTTCCAAACCGCGGTGAAGGCCTCCTTCCCCCATCGTCCAAACTGGATCTGTTCCATCGAGGGATTCAATCGCGGGGAATGGCTGATGCGGAACGTCGGTTGCTTCCCGAAACGGAAGTTCACTACCGACCTCTCTCTCGTCGAGCACGTTCTGTGGATGATGAAACACAAACGCATCCTCTTTATCTATACGGAAGCCCGTTACTCGCTTGCCGGCATCAATGAACGGGTCGACCCCGCCCTCGGGAAACTTGTCAAGGCGTGCCAAGTCCCTTGTGTGGTGATGCTCAATCACGGTCACTTCATCCATTCGCCCCAGTGGGCGGTGAAGCCCATCCGGAAAATCCCCCTTCGGAGTTCTTTTGAGCAGATCATCACCAAGGAAGACGCCGCGAGGATGACCGCCGAGGAAATCCAAAAGAAGATTGAGGAGAAGTTCGTCTACAACGACTACGAATACCAACGGATCGAAGGGTTCAAGGTCAAGAGTAAGCACACGATGGACAACATCCATAAGATTCTCTACAAGTGCCCGCACTGCGGGACCGAGTACGAGATGTATGGCATGGGGACGTCGATTACCTGCCATCATTGCGGAGCCACCTACGACATGGACGTTTACGGAGTCCTTAAGAACCGCGACGGCGAAACCAAATTCACCTCGGTTCCCGATTGGTACCGCTGGGAGCGTTCTGAGGTCGTGAAAGAAGTCGAAAGCGGGAAATACCATTTAGAGGACCAAGTCGAAGTCGAGGAACTTTTCAAACCCAAGGTCGGTTTCCGTCCCGTGGGCACCATGAAACTCGTCCACGACTATGACGGCATGCGCCTGATTCAGAAGAACGATGACGGCAGTGAAGAGGTCTTCTTCGACCGCAAGACGGCTGTGATGCCCTCGCTCCACATCGAATACTTCTTCCCCAATCGGCAAAAGGATAATGGTTCGGCCATTGATATCTCAGATACCAACCAGACCTTCTTCGCTTGGCTCATGACTCAAAGAGAGGCCTTAACCCGCCTCCACTTCGCGACCGAGGCCATCTTCGACCTCAAGATGCGCGAATTACACAACAAAGAAGCGAAAAAGTAGCCCGCGTGATGTGTACCCAATTGTCTGGACTAAACTCGGAACATCATAAGGCGACCTGAGATGGATGTCCAACCGAACATGCCGCGCGGCATGCGAGGGGGGACATCCATTTTCTATCGCCCTTGAAGTACCTCAGGCGGTCTCGGTTGTACCAAACGATGTAGGAATCCACGGCCCCCCTGAACGACTTGAAGTCTGGGAATTCCGACTCGTGCCCGTAGAGCATCTCGCGCTTCATCGCCCCGAAGAACGACTCCATGATGCAGTTGTCGAGGCAGTTTCCCTTTCTCGACATCGACTGAAGGATCCCGCGTTTCCTGAGCTCATCGACGTACCAAGGCTGCTGGTATTGCCACCCTTGGTCGGAATGGAATATCAGGCCCCGGAGGTCCGGGTGACGCGAGAAGGCCGCGTCAAGCATCCTTCTTACCTGTGACTGGTCGGCCCTGGGGCTCAGGTCGTACGAGACGATCTCGCCGGTGAACATGTCCTTGACCGGGCTGAGGTAGCACCTTCCCCAAGGGAGGGAGAACTGGCTCACGTCGGTCGCCCATTTCCCTGTCCGGCCCGCCGCACGAGAAATCGCTCCTGTGGTGGGTCTGCCCGTCCCTCCTGACGTATTCCTCGATGATGAGGTCGGGCGC